>Ga0114967_10000051_pt1 | contig 88877 bp, 76 predicted proteins | sample M_130628_MF_Meta_FD_92639 | JGI IMG/M metagenome (GOLD analysis project Ga0114967, IMG submission 92639) | Freshwater microbial communities from Lake Montjoie, Canada to study carbon cycling - M_130628_MF_MetaG | ecosystem: Environmental > Aquatic > Freshwater > Lake | place: Lake Montjoie... | reverse complement strand
ATATTTAATCACTTGTTTTTCAGTGAACGGGTCAACCCCCCTAACTAAAAATATAACATTTAAATTTTTATATTCGTTTCCATTCACCTGTAATGGATTAATAAACGATTCAACCGCAGGTTCGAGTCCACAAGACTTTCTATACGATATTCTTTGTCTCGCATTTAAAAAGAAAAATCTCATATAGTTTTGATTGGATGTTGTTGTGAAGGTTTCTGATTGCTGAACGGTCATACCAGTAATCACCTGAAAATACTCCATACCTCCTTTGTAATTATATGTTCTCCCAGTTGTTGAACCTGTAATGGTTAAATTAGCCGTTCCGCTAGATGTGTCTGGTTTTATAAAATTCTGTACTATGGTCGTTGTTAATAGGGATGTCCCTGTAATTGAATTGCTTCCAAATTGGTTTTCCGTAACTCCACTAACGTTATAACCACTAACGTTATTATCATTCACATTATCCGGATTATTAAAACTAATTAATGAACCTGCAGGTAAATTATCCACCGTATTCGCATCGCAAAGTAAAACAATGACATTATCGGTAAATGGGTCCGATGGGTACCCATCATTATCAACCGTTGTGGTTATTACATTTGAAAAATATGATGGATTATCGAAATACCTTTGTCTAATGTTGGCTAAATTTAACCTGTGTGAGTAGGTGATATCCTTTTGAAGTATGATTTGTCCTGGTTGCCAAAAACATCTATTTATTGGTGTACCTTGAACTTCCGAATTTGGGTATCCAGCGATTGCATATTTAATTCCATAACTATTTAATGTATATTTTTGTGATTGAGCGTTTTGACCTGAACCTAAAGTATCCGTTCTCACTTCACAAAAAGCGGAACTAGTATTACAATCATCATCAGCACAATTAGATTCGTTTGGAGTGTTACCCCAAAATGTGTTGGAGTTAACGTCACATAAAAATGATGAATTTTTTCTTGTATAAATTTGACTTTCCCTAACGGTAATAACCGATAATGTCCCTGTTGTTCCGTCACCAACAATCTGTTCCAAGTTCAATGATTGTGGTTCACAAGAACAAGCTTCACAATCGGGATAAGACATTGACGGTAGGCTAATACCGTTAAGACTTGATGTGTTAACAATTAATGGACTAACCTTTATGATAAAAAATGCGGTAGCCAAACCAAAAACGATGGCTGTGACCGCAGCCAAAATCATTAAACCAATGGCTGGAAACGCACCAATAGCAGTACCAACAAAAAATACAGATAAATAACCTAATAATATTGGTAAACCAATTGCTAAAGCCCATTTAGCGATCGGCCAAAACCTAGCCATAACGTGCATTAAAGGTATAAAAACATATATTAATGGTGTGAATATAGTGATAGTTAAATTAAAAAGAAAAAATATTAAATCAAAATTTCTAACACCATCATTAACCGGCATTCTATTTGTTGTTGTTGAGCAATCTCGGTTTGTGATTTCTTTTATACCTAAATGTCTTGATCTATTGAATCCCCATTTCCACCTATCTATAAAGTTAGAAACGGTATAAACTCTATTATAATTAAATTCAAAAAACTTATCTTCACAATTAATAGCATCTGAAATCATTTTTAGACCTATTGTGGTTCCTGTGTCGCCATAATCAGTCCAATCAAGACTAAATGCGTATGATTGTTTTTGTAGTAAATCACTCGCTGGTCCATCATCAGCCGTACCACCACTCCACCCATATTCTCGGATATTCGGTACTAAATAGTCGGCTCTTTGAGTACTGGCACCAAACCCCTCATTTTGGTACTGTACTTTAAATCGGTATTTAGCCTTAGTCGGTATACCTATTGATGGGTCGTTAGAAATTATTTGTTCTCCAAATTCATTTGTGGTTATGTAATCCAAGTTCATCGGCATCTCGATTAACCAAGTACCGTCACTATCAATTATGTTACCACCTTCAGGTAGTTTATATTGTTCAAGTATAGGAAATCCACCTGTGTCTGTATATATTGTTTGTCTAATAGCCAATATTGTTCCTGGTGCCGTTACCAAATCACAAAGGTTACCTGTATCAAATTTTGGTTTACAGTTTGATTGTAATGCGTCTTCATCCGTTGTAGAAAACATTGACCCCATAAATATTGCTTGTGGTTCTATTTGAATACCCAAATCTCTTAAATCAAAATCGGTTCTTGTAATTCCAACATTACATAAATCTTCCTCACCCCAAAAAGAAGATACTTCGATTTCCTTTTTTTGATTAACTATCTGAGGTAATGAATCCAAATCGGTTGATGATTTAAATGAAGACCCTTCAAATTGACTTTCGGTTCCCATACCCATTCTGACCAAATCGGATGGTCTTAATGAAAAACACCCAATGTTTGATACATCCATATCCATAACCAAAGTTTGTTGTCCTAAAGGTACTCCAACAATCATAAAGTCACCGCTTTCATTTGTTCTGACCGTATATTTATAATATTTTTCGTAAACTTCTAATACCTCACTTCTCGTTAATACATCTTCTCTGTCAGGAAACGTTCCTGTTGGGTTGTGCCCTCCATATTCTTGGACGTAAGGTAATAAATTATATCTATACCCATCCTCATTTTTGTCTGTTAATTTTTTATATGGGTATAGTGTTGAGATGACAGAATCAGTTTCGTCTTCAGGTAATAGTGGTACAAATAAAGATATGGTAACATTAGGTACACCATAACCCCCATTAGCGATAACTCTTCCAGCAACCACCCCGTAATCCGCACAGAATCTTGTATATACTTCGGATTGTTTTAATTTTAATGATAAAATTTCAATAAAATCAAAGTCTTGATCTATTTTAATCCTGATATCCTTGTCTATGCCGGGTGTAGTTCTTAATCTATAGTTTTTAGCCATAAGTTTCTTTGTTGATAAATAGTTATGTTGGTACTTTTAAAATAGGTGTATTTTGCCCAAAATAAATAATCTTATGAGAAGTCGACTGTACTTAGATTCTTAACCCTAACTTTAATGTCCGTTCTTGGAAAACGCACTTGATATATTTGATCCGGTTCTGCAAATACCGTGTCATCTATTGTTTCTATTTGTTTTGTTGTGTTGTTAATATATCGTTGCGATGTTTCTGATGATGAGTATGATCCTCCGACCTTATTATATACCTTAATGTCTGTCAAAGTATTAACACCACCAATATCTTGTACCATTCTTCTTAGTTCGGATATATTTAAATTTTGCCCCAATTCTCTATTTGCTGGTGACATATATGTGTTAACGTCACTGATTATTTGTGTAATAACTTGTGATTGTGATCCAGGATTATCTAACGCAACAAAAAACTCCAATTCAAGATCAATTACCTTTGCCACCTCAATAGATATGTAGTCATTTAACATTCTATATTTAGAAAGGTATGTTGCTAAATTTGTTTTTAAGTTGTTAGATACGGTTTGAGTTAAAACACCCGTATCGTCGTATGATAGTATTTTAATCGCAACTTTATTATCTATTTCGGCAATTGATACTTTTGCTGGTGCACCAAATTGACCCGGCATCGTATCAATTAACGATTTGTAATCATTTATAGTTACTGCCCTTTTTTGTGCGGAGAAGTTAAAGCTGACCATATTTCTAACTTCTTCTATGGTTGGTTGATTTGCTCCACCTATCGCAGCGGTAATATTTTTAACGCTTAACGACTGCGTTACACTATTGTTGATACTACTCGATGGTCCGTTAATATAAAGATCCGTAGTAATAACCTGAGTTATTGCCCCAACACCAATATTAGATGTGATTCCCCCACCAACTCTATATTGTACAAATAGTGTCGTATTTGGTATTACCGTTAATCCAAGTCCAATATTGTTTTGGTAGTTTTGTAACTTTAGAGGTACACCAACTCTTGTAAATTGTTGTAATTGTTCGTTTGGTGTAGTTGTTCCGGCACCAAATTGTATCTTTAAAAATCCTTCAGGTGTATATTCAGTAATAAACCTATTATCTGTTTTTATATATTTACCAACTTTAACCCCTGTTTCATCAACGGGTTTTGTTGGGTCTTCAATAAATACTGTATCTTCAGCCAACGCATCCACCTCGTACCACCTACCATCAGTTCCGGTAAATTCGGCATATGTTGGTGTGTTTTGATAAGAAGTGCCGTCTTTTTGTATTATTGATGTGACTCCTAAAACATTTTTTTCGGGTAAAAAGAAATTATAGAAAGGTACGACGTTATTTGAATTAACGACTGTTTTAAATATTTTAGTTACTCCATTAACAATAACCTCTCGTTTTGTTATAACATAATTTATTATACTATTATTTTGGTCAAATGTCGGTACTTTTGTTCTATTAACAAATCCCTCATTATTAAAATCGGAAGAGAAATCAATATCATATACATTCTCAAATATTGTTCCTCCACCCCCGAATTGTGATCCGGCCCTTAGAACACCTAAGTATGCGGTGTCTTCTGAATCCCCATTTGCTCGGGGTACTGTGATTGAAATGTCTGCAATAGCAACTGAGGGTCTAAATCCTGGTATTTTTAAACCATAAGTTCTTGCAATATTAAAGACCGACGATCTTTGTTGTGCGTATTGTAAAACCGTTTCTTGTATACTTCTATCTATATGAAACTGTAAATTATCCGTAACCGCGGCATTCAAATCCATCATAACCGAAAATACCGAAGCATCATTAAAGTTCTGTATTAATTCGGGATAATACTGTTGTGTGTAATTTATTAACTCCTGTCTTATACCTTCAAAATCTCTTTCAGTATACGATATTTTTTTATTAGCCATATCAATTATATATTAATTATTACGAATTCTCTAGACCCAAACGCATTGGTGTTGTCGGTATATTCAATTTTAACTTTAGCGGTGTATTCTTCCGTATTTGCTCCCGGTACCCTATAAACGGGAATATCAAACTGTTCTGATGGTAATTCACCAAGAGAAGGTTCAGAGTCAACATAAGGTTCTATAGTTATATTTTGTATTGTTAAATTTGGTATGTATTTATCAACAGAATCTTGTATTTCTGTTTTAATACTATCAAATGTTTCACCATCTAATGGTTCAAAAATATATTCATATAACCTAGTACCAAAATCAGGTAAATAATATCGACTTCCCTTTCTTGTTAATAATAAGAAGATTAAATTACTCCTAATCTCCTCATTTGTTTCTTCAGATAAAGCCAAATATTTACCAGTTACACTCTGTCTAAAGGGGAATATAATACCGTATGTTATACCATCTGCCATATCATATAAATATAGTGTTGGTAAATTTTATATAAATAAAAAACCCACTTGTTAGGTGGGTTTATTTTTAATAATATCCTTTAGTGTTGGTTTTTTTTAATATTCTTCTAATACTTTCTTCAATTTTTGTTTCCTGTCCCGAATCCACAATTGGTTTTTCAAATTTTTTAAACGATATCTTAATTTCAATGTCGTCGTATTTTTGTTTACCGATTAAATTAACCAAAGGTTTTTTCTTTTCTGCGGTTAATGTTATTTTTGTTTCATTTTCAGAAATATTATCAACTTTAAGATCTTTAATTTGACCAAGACCGTCTTCTCTAATATTTTTTAACATAAAAGGAACTATAAATTCAATTTTAGTCGTATCACCAATAGCCGTCTTTAAAATACTATCATCATAATTGTTATAAACATATTTTTTCCCTATACTATCACCATAATCACTTAAAGACCCTATCAATTTAAATTTTTGTTCTTCACCTGTGGTTGTGTTAATCGCCCTTCCACTAATCTCCGGTAAAATTTCTTTTTCCTCTTTTAATACCCTTTTAACGATTCTTTTTAAATCTGACTCTGTAAGTCTTATAATTTTTGCCATATTACCAATTTAATTATAAATATATCATAAAATAAAAAATCCCAACTTAATGTCGGGATTCTTGTAAAACTTTATTTCCTTTTTCGTGTCTGGGTTCGTACGGACATTTTAAACATCCGTTACCACAACAACTACCTCTACGTGTATGATATTCTTCAGTCATAACCATTCTACCTTCTTTATCGTAATAGAACTCGTTTGGTTGTAGTTTTGGTCCGAATTCTCTAACGTATAATTGTTGTACCCAATCGTTTGATGCTCCTACATTCATATTAGTTATTTTTTCTTTGGTTATAAAACGCCAACAATACTTGGTATGTTAGCGTTATATTATTTCCCCATTGTGCTTTCATAACTTAAACAATCTCACATCCAGATGACCCACAAGCGACCTCTCCTCTTAGATCAGTATTATCTTGTAATTCAATAACTTTTGTTAAATCAACATTTGTTAATGATTTAAGTAATCTTTCATACTCTTCTTTAGTGCAATCCTCATAAGGTGCTTGCTTATAGGTATGATTAGAATAAGGTAATACCGACAAACCATTGTAGTAATTACGCTCATTCCACATCCATTCACCTACTAAATCCCACTCGTCTTCTTTAATTGAAACCGTTGCCGATACGTTGTGAGAGTTTTGTCCGTTTCTATGTCCAGGTTTAATCCATTCTTGAGATACTTTTTTAACTCTTTCTAACATTTGGAATACAGACTCGTGTCTTATAATCGCTCCTTCGGGTGCTTTTTGTGGTATACCAATAACTGCGGTATCGTGAGGACGGAAAAACTCATCTTCAATCAACTCAGGGTGATTAATCGCCAAATAAGAATAGATTGATTCGTTTTTACCTACACGGATTCTTCTTAAATAGAAGTCATTATGCCAAGCATGGATTCCTGATGATGTCCCCAATACCAACGATGAGGTACCTGATGGCTTAACAGTTGTCGTTCTTGCTGATTTATTAATCCCAATAAGTGTTGCAACTCTTTCGTTTTCTTCTTTAACCGCCTTAGCCGCTTTTTTCATATCATATCCTAAAACAACTCCTGATCCAATACCTGTCATTCCAACACCGATCAACGCATCTTTTTCAGTTGTTCGTTTCCAAATGTCTCTCAAATAATGAAAGTCAGTGTACCCCGCTTGTAGTGTTCCAATGAACGCAGCCGCTCTAACTCTTTTATCAAAGTCCTCTTGTGATTCAATATCAGACGCATTTACTTCACATAAGTTACAGAATTGAAATGGACGAAGTCCTATCTCACAACAAGGGTTTGTTCCCCAATCTTTATCGTTAGATAAGTAGATTCCTGGTTCTCCTGCCCCTGATAACTCAATACGTTTCCACAAATCCATAAAAAATTCTTTTGTGATTTTGTGACGAAGAAGTACTGCCGAGTTATTTGCTCTACCTCTTTGTGCGTTTTGTTCCCACCAATTTCCTGATTTACAAGAAATCATTTCTTCATCGTCAGCCGAGAATAATGAGATAAGGGCCGCTCTTCTAATACCACCTGCAAGTACTGCGTCTGCAATATGACATACAATATCGTGAGTTTCAATTGGTGTTAGTTTTTCACCATCTTTTTTGTTATTTAAAACTTTTGTTATGTGGTGAATACAATCTTTTAGTGGTTGAGGTCCCGGAGCCTTTCCTCCTGATGTTACAAGCATCGCTCCTTTGTGTCTAATATCTGAAAAATCAAATATAGGGGTTGATGATTTGTAACCTAAATATGATTCCATTAATACTTTAATTGCGTCTGCCCATCCTTCAATAGAATCACCAATTAGGTATCTTCTTGTTCTATCAGGGTTTGGTTTTTTAACATCTGGTAATTTTTCAACGTGATGTTTTTGAACTGAGTATCCAACACCTGTCCCACCTAAAAGTAAAAACATTGTTTCAGAGAATGAGTCAACGTGATCAATTGGCATATATGCACAATTATAAACTCTGTTTGGTGATATCTCAATTGGTTTTCCACCGAATTGTAATGATCTCATTGACGGTAATATTTTCTTGTCGTATACCATTTTATATACCTCCTCTATCTCATCTTTGATGTGAGGGTACTTACGTTGGTGCATCTCTTTGTTACGAGTTACCAACTCTTCCCAAGTCTCTCTCCGATTCTTTTCGGGTTGAAACTTAGAGTATTTCATAAAGACAGTAATGTCACTTAATATTTTTTGAGAAATATCCATTTTAATTTATTTTAATAATTTATTTTAAGATTCTTGTTGTTCTTTTTGTTTTTTCTTTTCTAAAAGTTCTTTGATTCGGCTACGGTTTCTTTCTTCTTTTTGTTCCTCGTGTCCAAGAAACGTTACACTTTGTTCAGTGTCAATTTCTAACATACCGTTATCAAATTTACAGTTTTCAAATATAACACCATCTTTACCAATTCTTGATTTGGTGATTGCGATGGTTGCTAAATTCATCTCTTTTTGTTGTAGACTCTTAGCCACCGTAATTATTACGTGACCAACTTGTGCCTTTTTAATTGATCCACCCATTTGGTCTGTTGTTACAACCTCTGACGATATTGAGCTTCTATTCCCTTGTGTTGCCGTCCACCCAGCGATGTCTAATTCGTGACACATCGCCTCAAATCCTCTCATAACTGAACCTTCACTTTTCCATTCGTCACCCAAATTTTTGTCAGGTACAACACAATCAATATAATCTAAAATTACCATATCAATTTTTGTCCCTTCAGCAATCATTTTCCTAACTTGATTTTTAATCTGATTCATAGTTACGGTATCGGAAGATAACTTTTTCATAATCAACTTATTTTTTCTTGTTGATTGAATCTGTTTAACTTTTTCCATTACCTCAACTCTATTTTCAGTTAAATCATCAGGATGAATTCCAGTCCAAAGTGTTATGTGTTTTCTTTGGATGATTTTAGGGTTGTCTTCAAAAAATATCTGAAGGACGTTATATCCTAAGTTAAATGCGTGGTTTGCAATTTTGGTTGTGAATGTTGATTTACCAACTCCGGTAGGGGCTAAAATAACGCCAATTTCTCCTTTGGCTAATCCTCCTTTTAATAAATTATCTATACCGGGGACTCCAATAGGAATTGGATGTCTGTAATCATCATTTAATACCTCATCAAGGTTAAAAAACACATCCGCAGTTCCTTTATCTACTTCACCAACTTGTAGAGCCCCTCTAACCATTTCTTCTAACTTATCGTAACTCTCAAAATCACCTTTATCAATGATTGACTGAGTCTTTGTCATTACTTTTTGGAGCTCTTGTTGTTTACAGAATTTTAAGGACTTTTCTTGAACAAATATTGAACCTTCGTCAGCGACGTTCTTAACCTGTTCTATTGTATCTAAAATACTCTTTTGAGCCATAGGTGAGCTGATTTCTGATTTTGTTAGTTGTTCAAGTGTATCAAATGTCGGAGTATGCTCATATTTTGTATAATATTCTCTAATCATTTGACAAATGATTCTAAAATATTGGTTATCAAAATAGTGTGGGTCAATAACTTCAATTATGGAATTAGCGAAATCTTTGTATGTTACTATATTATTTAAAAGTTGTATTTGAAAAGTATTTCCTAAGTATCCGAAGTTCTTTTTGTCTGACATATTTTATAGATTTTTGTTCTGTGTTTTAATAAATACTATTACGCCAACGAATAATTCATCATCTCAAAAGATAAATTTTTATCTGATAAAATGTCAGTAAGTTCTCTTAAAATGTTTTTTATGTCTGGTCGTATGTCCAGCGTATATCTTACCTTTGGTGGGTATAGTTTTGCATCAATGATCCTATGACAAATTGTCTCATTACCTACCTTTAAAATAATGTTAAATGTTTCGGGTCCGTCCGTGTTTGATGTTTCTAAAATGGTTGGGTCTTCCTCAATTTGGTATCTGTTTTCCAACATATAAACCACACACTTGTTTCTTAATTTTGTTTTTAAGTAGTCAGATAAATCTTTAATATAATCGGTTAACTCAACGCTATTTTTAGCCTTTTCGTTAAAACCTTTCACATTAAAAAACCTTTGTACCACAAAATTATTATTAAGTGTCATTAGGAATTCAACCTTTGTTACATCATTCTGCTCTTTCATAATTTTACTTTTTTGTTTTGAATTTTGTTTTTTCTTTTCTTGTTAACTTTAAAAATGGTTTTAAAAAATATACCCACTGATCGTCACCTTTCGGTAGGTATTTAAATAATCCATCATCCATCATCATCCGAATTAGATTCTTATACCCTCTTCCGTCAGGATCCAACGACTCAGAGTAATATAGTTCAACCAATTCTTTTCCTTCTTTACTAATCAACGGTTCCGATAAATCCACGATCATTTTATTGACCTTAAAAAACTCGTCACCAAATATACCACCCTTTGTTTTACCCGTCAGTAAATTTTTTAGGACTGTATTTTCTTTTTGTTCTTTTAGAAGTTCTTCACCTCTTGTTAAAATATCGGTAAAAGAAACCTCTCTTTCAAGTATCTCAGGAAATAACTTCACAAAAGTTTTTTCACCTAAGTAATATATACCATCAATATTATCTGATTTATCACCGGAAACTATCTTAAATGTTTTTACATTATAGTGAGGTATCTCAATTTCGTGTAGTTTGATGTTATCTCCATTCTTATAATACTTTTTGGTATTAGGTGAGTATATGGTCACATCTTCCGAGATAAGTTGTGTTAGGTCTCTATCACCACTAAAGATAGTCTTTTGTTCTCCTTTAGATATTTGGCAATAGTAAGCAATTAAATCATCCGCTTCTGAATTTTCAAACTCAATCTGTCTAACAAACATTTCCTCTAAGTATTGTTTTACTCTTAGTTTTTGTTTGTTAAATGATAACTCTAAGTTCTTGTCTGTTGGTGCCTTTCTATTTAATTTATAGTTGGGGTAAAATAATCTCCTTTGTGAGGTACTTGTTACTCCATCCCAAGCAACAATAACTTTATCAAAATTTTCTTCGTCGATGAATCTGCGAGTGGTATTTAAGAAATGCCAAATACCACCCACATGTTCAACACCATTAAAATAACCTTTAACTCCGTGAAACCCAATTTTTAATAAATTATTCCCGTCAATTAATAGGGTTTTAATCATTTGTATTTTATTTACTGATACTACTTTTTTTCTAATCTACCGTCTCGTCATCATATCCTGCAGACTCATCTAAAGAATAGTTTGCGTCTCCCATTTTTGTAACCCAATAATCTGAGTATTCTTTTTTGTATTTATCCAACGCATCTTTTGTGTCGGAAATATATCCATGAGGTACCGCAACGATCTTACCATCCTTATAACCAATACCATTAACGTGATTTTTTAAAATAGATACCTTAGTCCTAATAGCGAACGATACTTTTCTACCGTTTTTAGTTGCGTCTATGTGACTAATTCCTGCTTTTTTCTGATTACCAAAAAGAAACACTAAACTACTCGCCAACCATATTGCCGTACCACCTTTTGCTTGAATCTCAGGTTGTCCAAATGGATTGTCAGGAAGTAGAACCCAAGGCTGATTTAATATCACTAAAGTATTATAGTATGGGTAATCTTCTTTTTTTGATTTAGAAATTCTTGAGTGGATACCCATTCCAATTTTATCAGCTAATACTTTCGCGTTATGCATTCCACCACCTTTACCATCAAATGTCATCTGACATGGAATGGATCCGATTGAATCCCAAAGAAATAAAATATTATAAGGAATGTCTCCGTTTTCTTGTGCATCCAATATGTCGTTAATAAATTCGGTCGCTTGTTCTATCACATCAAATGAATCGTTAAATATAAACATACCGTCATATTCACCGTCTTCATTTTTTTCTGCTTGTAATCCTAATTCGATTGCGTGTTCCCAACTCCATTTTTTCTCAGTTATGATTAAAACAGGTAGGTGACCTCTTCTTTGTGCGTCCGCAGCCGCAAGTATCATTGCCGTGGTTTTTGATGTGTTAGAGTGTCCTAAAAACATATTTATTCCTCCCATAACAGGTCCCGGTAATCCACAGGCTTCCATAAACGCATCACCACAATTATAAAAACTCTCAGGTTTATATTTTGTTTTGGTTGAGAATTTATCTTTAATACTATCTAATGATATGACTTTCTTCTTAATTGCCATTCTCTTCTTCTTTTTGTTCGTTTAATAGTTTTAACATGTCTTCCGTTACTTCAAACTTTTCACCTCTTTTTACGTTGTATTTGTAAACTGTTTCTAACATATCAAGTTTATCTTTAGCGTTTGTCATTTTTTCAACAAACTTATCCATCTCCTCTAAATGTTGTGGATGTTCTCCAATACCAACAGGGTTATTAAAATAAATTAGGAGTGTCGCCTCGGCTTCTGCCATCTCTGACCTATATCTCAAGGTCAGAGCTTCATACATTTTTTCTGTTATTTTACTCATATATTATAAATTAGAATGGTAAGTTTTCATCGGCTTCATCGTTTGCCTGTGGATCAACGATTGGTGTTTCTACTTTTGTTTCAGTTCCTCCACCAAGAGAGATCTCAGCTTCTTCACCGTAAATATATTTTTTAAGTTCAGAACTCCACATTGGTGTTTCTCCAATTGCAACTGCTTCTAAATATTCAACAGGTTTTTTAGAGTAAGCATCATTCCAAGTGAGTTCGTCTGTCATCCAACCTTCCATAATTCCTTTATCTTCGTGGATCGGTGCAGGATCATCGTACATAATAGTTTGAACTACAGTGTATTCTTTACCTTGTGGTGTTTTTGCTTTGATAAGTTCGATGATTAAGTCACGTCCTTTTTCAGAATCTGTAAGGTCACCTTTCGCTTTCCATATTGGTAAGATTTTATCCAACACACCTTCTTGTTTGTAGTTGTGGTTAAATCTCCAAAACTTAACTCCGTCTTGTTCGTTGTCACGGTCAATAACTTTTACAATGTAAAATAAACGTGAACGGTATTGTGATGCCAAATCTTTGTCTTCTTTTTTACCTGTCGCCATCAATTCGTTATAAACTTCTGTAAGTGGTGAACGTTCGTTGTTGTTTTTTTCAGGGTCATACAATTTTACCCATTGTCCATTAACTTGAATTTCGTGATACCAAACTTCCACAAATGGGGATGATCCATCTTTTGTAGGTAGGATACGAATTCTTCGTTGTGCTGATTTTTCATTCTTTTGAAGAATTGCTGAAAAGTATTTTTTCAACCTGTCTTCTTGTGAAATACTTTGTTTTTGTGAACTCGGTGTTGAGTTCTTTTCGTACTGTGCGAGTACCGCGTCAATTGAATTTGCCATAGATTTTGTTTTTAAATTTTAACTCTTTTATCTATAACAATTATAAGTGATTTTTATAAAATGTCAAATAAAAAAAGGGTCCGTATAAACGAACCCTTCATTTCCGAAATGGTGGTTTCGGAAGTGTTTTTTACATTTTAATATTACCGTTTTCTTCGTTATCGTCGGCATTATAGATGTTAAATGTTTTTTTGATTTCGCCTGGTGAAAAATTTTGAACTTCATCAGATGTTAAGACATATTCGTTTTTACCCGTTTCTTCCATCTCACCTTTTTTATCATCAAAAAAATCAGTTAGTTTTTGGTTATACGGATAAGAATCTAAAGACCTTAACATTAATTTTTCTTCAGGTGTTTTTTCACGATACTTATCAAACTTATTTTCAAGACTATCAATCTTATTTAATATCTGATCCATATTTTCTAATTTACTTGTTAGATCATCCAATTTGGAAAATATACCATCCATAAATTCATCTTGTTTTGCTTTAATCTCTTGTTGTGCAGTAATTAAATCTGTGATATCAATCTCTTCCGTGTCCTCATCTCCTCCCTTATCTTCAGAATCTTCTCCTCCAACTTCTTCAACATCTGGATCATTCTCTACATCAACAGGTTCCGGAATCTCATCAGCACCTCCTGCCGCTGCGTCTGCGGGTGGTGCTCCTGCGTCCGCCGGTGGTGCTCCTGCTGCTGGGTCTGCCGGTGGTGCTCCTGCGTCCGCCGGTGGTGCTCCTGCTGCTGGGTCTGCCGGTGGTGGAGGTAGTTCCCCTCCTTGTTCCTTTAAAATATACCCATTAATTTCGTTGAATCTTTTTAACTCCTCGAGTATTCTTCTTTCTAAATTCATTTTAATTTTTTTAACCGTTCAATAATGTTTTAACTCCTGTAGGTGTTTCAACTCTCAAAGTTCTATTAGTTTTTACTGTATTGTCGAATCTTTCAATAAGTCCGTCTTTCATTCTTACAGTATAACAATCTCCTGTATCTAAATCACAAACCTCTTTGTATCCATTCTCAGTTTGTTTTTCAGTGATACGACTATCTTTTTTAAGGTAATCGTCCAATAAATTTTTTACATTCATAATCTTATTTTATTATATAAATATGTCGTTGTTTATAAAATTCATTACGGAAAATACGATTGTGCAATTTTTACCGTCGCAACATAAGAATCGTAGGTGGCTAGAGCAACTTCATTATTAGCGATATCACCAAGAACCAAAGCCTTAATCCCCTGAGCGTCCAGAGTAAATCCCTTACCGTTGTCCCAAGTTGCGATTATAAATTGAGCAATTGCGTCTACTTCTGAATTACCATTTATTACCTTTAAATTTGTAATAATAGGTGCCATACCAACAATAAATGACGAGGCCAATTTAATTGAATCCGTTTCTCCGGTAAATGAAAATAATGGTGTCGGGAATCCGTCTGATTCAACACAAATCAATTCTTTAAGTTCAGGTCTAACCCCTTGTATTAAATTAATGGCGTTTAATTCAAAATAATTTTTATTTAAAGGTTCTATTGTTCCGACATCGTTAGATGCGTTTATACCCCTTGTTAACGCTATTGTAAATAAACTTAACTTAATGTCCCTTTCGGTCACGTTATTGTTTAATAGTATTTTTAAATCCTCATAAGTTAATGTATATTTTTCAACATTAACATACGGTAAGTTTTTAAATGCGTTATTTACATTTTTCTCACAAACCTCCTGATCACTTTGTTTTCCTGAATTTTCTTTTTTCTGACCTTCGGGATCCAATATCGTTTCTAAATTTGTCGGAGCCCCTTCTGTATTTTTTCTTTCTAATATCTTTGCTTTATATTTCTCTAAATAATTAGTTTTAAGATACGTCGCTAAACTATCAGGTTGTGGTAATGCGTATTTTGGCATTCTAGACCCCTTAAATTGAGTTTCAAACCCTTGTGCGTTGACTGTATGTGTGACATTATAGATATAATATGGTCCGTAAAATAACGGTACGTGTCTTAAATTAAAATACATCATAGGTTGTATCATAACATTAGCCAAAGAAGTAATGGTACAATTATATGATAATGATTTATAAAAAGAATAAAGGGATGTGGTTTGTTGTGATATTTTATCTCCACTGGCAACATTACCCAAATTGGTATTTACCTGAAAAGTTGCTGATGTATTTTTTTTATCATCCATACCAACATTAAATCCTTTAAACATATTTTGATTTCTTATTCCAAAATCTACATTAAACCCAACCACCTTATTTGAGATGGATTTATTTTGTTTGTTGTCTTGTACTCTAAGTGGGTTTGATGATGGGTTTCTAAAATCATAACTGTCATCACCATATAAAACAAAACTATTATCTCTTTGTTGTAATTTATCAGATTCTTTACCTGTATAGATACAAAGGAATTTTGCTGTAGACGCTAAATAATCAACATTAGTCCACGTACCAAAAAGAGTGTTTGCCGGATCAATATCAACCGCTTGTGGATTTTTTGATGGTTCCTGTATTCCGTAAAAATTAACATAAGCCGGTAAAGAAAAGAATATCATATCACCACAAATACTCAAAAGCTCACCAACAACCGCAAGTATATCCACAGAACCGTCAGATTTAAACAAGTCCCTAACCCTCTCTAAATCAACTTGGATTTTATCCCCAATATCATTATTCGCCACGTCGTGAAATAAAAAATCTTCAAATAAGGTTTTTGTTGTTAAATCACTTCCAGCAACCCACTTATCATTAAGAGTTTGAAAAACGTTATACACCGATAGTTTTGCAACGTCCCCCTCAAGGGTAGATATCGTTGCAGTATTTTTTACTTTTAATACTGGTAGATTTTTATTTAAATAAGTAGAGATTTCTGTTACCATATTATCATCAATTAGGTTTAAATCACTAATAAAAGTTTTCAATAAAATTTTAAAAATCGCAGAACTAACTGGTATGTTTTTTTTAATTGATTCTTGTTTGTATCTTGCAAATATTTTTATAATTTGATATAGTGATTTAATGTTACTTTCAGTAAACTCAACATTCATATCAATAAAGAAATCGGTTATTGTTGATCCTGTATTCGCATAAAAAACATCCTTTATGGTTGAGAACCCAACGTATTTTTGTAGTGTTTTCCATTCATTTGGGTATGTTGCCCTGCTGGTTATTAAATCTATACTTTGACCAGCTCCCGGTAAAGTATTTAGTATATATGGAGTAAACGTGATTGGGTCAGTTGGTGTGTATCCAAGTTCGTTTAAAAAACTATTAAATATTTTTCTATCAAAATTTCCAGCATTTCCTATTTTTAAAATAAAGTCATACGACATAAATTCTTTTACACTTAAAGTAAAGTTTGAAATTTGTGCATTTGCTAGTTCGTATGCGTCCTGATTTTGTTGATTTATTAAATTAACATCGTTGTTCTTAACCAAGAATATATTTTTTATTTGGTCAAATAATCTTCTTTGTTTTACGTTAGTAATTTTATTTGTACTTGTGTATGATGGACTCGTTTGTTCTTTATCTAAGATTAATATATCCGCTTGGGTTGGTTCTCTTTTTGAAAACCCTAAAAACGCCTTTTCAAATTGATCTAATAATTCAGGTTTAAACACCGCAAATATATCCTCAATAGATGGTGGTAATTTTTTTTTATTACTAAAATTAACATACTGATTATATGCGGGTTTTGTTATTTGTGTGTTATCAAAATACCCATATTGTGATGCTCCCCATAGAGATCTAACCGAACCATTATAAACCGCCGGATTATCTTTTACTTCAATTGTTATATTTGTGTTATTGAAACATTCTAAGACTGTTTGGTTTATGTTGATTCCACCATTTGACGGTATAAGTAAATGTGTCTTATAATTTTTATCTATTAGTGGGTCTTTATCAAAAGTTAAATATTGAAAAAATGGATTAACCCTTATTGATCTTGTTAAGTTATTAGGGTCACCACCTAATCCCATATAGTAACTTGCACTCGTATTTAAACCAATTTTTAATTTATTCTGAGTGTATAAATCATCAAATTCAGTTTGTGTATATCCAGTAAATAAGTCCTTCTTTGTGAAATACCAATAAAAATCATTTATTAATTTTGGATAAAATCCTGTGTTAATTAAATCCATTGACCCCGAATTAAATGGATCACTTTTAAACCCATAAAAATCTATGGTTCCTCCAGTATAGTTCCTAATCTTATAATTAGTACTTAACGACTCGTTGGTTGCATAATATTTTTTATAATTAAAATCATTCCAAACACCGTCCAAAATATCAACACCATCATCAATATATTTTTTATATCGGTGCCATATGGAACCATACTTTAACATTAAAGAATAGGGTATTTGATGTATTGATGAAAAGTTTTTTAGTGTTGCTCCTAACGCATCCAAGTTTTCATCTTTGTTTATGTCATATAACTGATCCACTAAGTCGGCTAACGGTATAGAGTTTAGGTAGATATACCCAAGAGCTGCGTATGGGTTTTCTTCATTTAATTTGTCTTTCTCAACACCCTTTAATAATGCATTTACAAAATAAGGGGTGTTTAATAACGAACATTGTTGTATTGGTGTTCCTACATTTCCTTTATATAATGAACTGTTTAACTCTATTTTATCTACAGTTATATAGTTGCTATTACTTGTACCATTTTTAAAAAAGTTCTGTAAGGTTGTTCGATCATTTATTGTTGTATTATTAATCTTATTTACCAATACTTTGGTATTAAAGTTTTTAAATTGTTGGTCCGCATAATATTTAAAACACCTAATCGTTTTATAATCATCGGTTTCGTTTATTCTAGCAATAGTTTTTTTATCATCTAAAAATATATACGTTTTACTTGTGTCATTAAATGATATGTTATCCATAAACGGGGAATAATCATTAATAAAATCACTATCGGTATATGGTAAGGTATCTAAAAATGATAACTCCGAAATGTTAGAACTCCTTAAATATGCTTGGAATTTGTCTACTAATGGTATTGTGTTATCCAAACTAATTGATCGGGCATTAATAGATCTTAAATCATAAAGACCAAAATCGTTCTGTATGTCGTTTTTTATATATTCCGTAACATAATTATCTCTAATAAAATCAGCCCAATTATCACCAGTACCATTGTTAGATATTGATCTCAATTCGTCCCTCAAAGTCTGTAAGTTATATTTTTTAGTTTTTAATATTTGTTTTAGCTCAGGACTGTTGATTGCCGATCCTATAATATTTTTTGCCTCTAAATCTGCTAAAAATTTACCAATTTGGTTTTGGTTAAATGTGCTTTTATTTAATTTAGTGTAGTGACTTAAAGCATATATTCTTTCGTACATCTCATAAAAAAACGGAACTATCGATGTATTCTCATATGGTACGTTATCAAAAGGGAAATAAATTGTATTACACGAACCGTACTTCGCTAATTCTTTAGGATTATTATAAACATTTCTATTGACCTCCTTATTCTTTTTTGTTGACGCATTTAGATAATCTTCTAAAAACTTTACTTCAGGCCACACACTTAAATCGAACGCCTCCGTTTTATCACTATATTTAGGATCACCAACATACCTAATATTATATTTTTCTGTACCATCCTTTTCAGTTTCTTGTACATAATATGTTGGCCAAGGATATACTATGTTAATATTTTTTATGTCGGTCGATGTTCCTCCAATATTATTTTTACCGTCAATTCCTTCGTTTTTATTTGGGGGTAATATTGTACTAACTCTTCTTGGGTTATCTCTTTGGTTCCAAGACTGTGTGTGGGTTCTATCCATTAAACGATAAAATGTATCCAAACCAGCCATTAATATTGCCATAACATTTCTTATGGTTGGTGCATATCCTAACCCTCCATTCTTATCTATTAATTTTTTTGATAAGTCTTCAGATAATTGGGTTTCTATCTTTTCTTCTTTTTCATCTATTTTTGCAAATAAAAGTTGTATTTTATCTAAAAAACTATTTGCAACATATTGAACCCCTCCAAATTGTATTTCACCATATTTTAGTAGGATTGGGAATGTCTCAATGTCATTACCATTCACATCTTTAATTGTTTCCTTTAATATGAAATCTTTTGTTAATTGAGTAATAAAAACATTAACCTGATCGTCTGTTGGTGTAGTATTGATTCTCGCAGCTAAAGTTTTTTTGTAATCCGCAAATGTTAATATGTTATAATTAAACACTTCAAAAATTTCAGTATCGTTTATATTTACAGGTATTTGGTCGTTACCATCGGCGTCCTGACCAAAAGATGCGTTTTTACGCATATTATCAAGTGAATTATTAATCTCCTTTTTAATAGCACTAATTATGTCTACTCTTTTTTGGTATGTTAATGTATTTTTAAACGGATAATAAATTTGATTGTTATATATGAAATAGTTAGTGGTGTCCAAATAATTTTTTAAAATAACCTTATATGACCTGTTTTTCAGTTCTTGTAGGTCGGTTCTAAACTGATCTATATCACTTAAAATAACGAAGTCACCCTTTTCTATGTTTTGTTGCATAGTTGTTGTGAAACTATCAGCATCCTCAATAAATTCATCTATTGTCAAATGTGGAAAATCAGAAGCGATTAAACCTTTAGATTTATAAATTTTATAAACCTCATCTAATATTTGACCACCTAAAGAGGTCTCTTTAGTGGTCGTTGTTGTGGTTGTTGAGTTTGTTGGTGATGGTGCTTCCTCGGTTACTATTGTTGGCGACATTTTTGGTGCTGTCCTAGCATAATCTAAAAGACTATCACTTAAAAGACCTGAATTTTTTCCAAGTAACTTTAAACTAATTTTAAAATTACCTAACTCTTGATCAAAGGTAGCATTAAAACTTATTAAATTCAAACTATACCTAATAGCTTTACCATAATAACCTTTAAGTGTTAAATAAAATATTGGGTATGGTAAATTAAAAAATACGGAATATAGTGACTTTTCACCTTGTTCAAATAATGTCCTCCCTTGTACGTCAACTAATTCAATATCAACCGTTGGGACAAACATTCCTCCAGCCTTTCCACCTGAGATATCAACTTTAATACTAGTGATACCTAACATTTGAGTATCTTCGTAATTCAGTATGTCTCTAACGTATCTTGTTGTGCCGTCTTTATTTTGGATTTCGGTTTCTTTAGTTTGATTGGCTCCCAAACCATCACGAGAACCTGCACCCGTTAATTGATTTGACCAACTCGTATCAAAGGCACGTTTACCTTTTGGTTGTAAAAAATTAATGTCGGCAGATCCATTTAAAGTCGCTATGGTTGTATTCACCACATTACTCTCCGTACCATCAATTCCGACAGCCAATTTAGTTCTTGGTACCGACCTTGTAGATAGGTTGGCATAAAAAACCAATTCTTCGTGTTCTACGAGTCTATCTTTTACAACGTCATTTACAACAATTTTATTGGGGTCTATTAATATAATGTTGTCGTAATCCGTTTCTACATATATTGATTTTTGATTTAGATTATCTGCCATAATAAAAAATATGTGTATCTATCGCATTTTTGTAGTCTTGTAATGCACTTATTAATGGGTATGGCACAATTAATATTGTACCATCAGGTATATCACTTTCTAATCCACCATAAATGGGATTTGCAATTTGTATTAACCAACCAAAATAAGGTGAACCATACTTTTCATAACTTATTTTATCAAGTCTAGATTGTCCAGCCCTGTAAACATATTTTTGATCGGATGTACGGTTACCAATACTAATAAACGGTACAACTGTTTGTGTACCATTTAAAAAAAATTTACTGTATCTTCTATAATAATCCATTTTAATTAAGTGTTTTTTTCAAGTTAAAGTAATCCCAATTAACATCATTCTTACTTGTAAGGTCTCTTAAATTTTCATCATAAGGTGGTATTACTGGATTTTGTTTTTGATAATCCATTATTCTTTCCTTCTCTTGAAATGGTGTGTATGTGTTATTAGGTATAAACCCATTTAAAAAATCGTCCTTAAACTTTTTAAATATCTCATCTGTTTTTGTTTTAGACCTTTCAAAGTCTTGGTATAGTCCACTAGTTCTTTTTGTTATCTCATTTACATTATAATCGTACGTAAATCCTAAATTACTAAATAAGAATTTTTTCCACGTATCCCTAACTTCCTCAAATGGTGGCATTGATGATATTGGTATTACTGAAGCTATACTATCGATAAACTTAACGTAATCATCTAAAATCTCTTTACCAAACACCATAAAAAACACATTGACTTGTTTTGATACGGTTTCATATCCTTTAGCGTTATTGTTATCTGGTTTTAAATACATTTCAAATTTTAAATCAGTGTTGTATGTGTATGATGTTCCGGTCGGAACTATTTTAAATTCATCTAATTTTTGATTGTATGTGTTTAGGTCGGTTCCAACTTTTAAGAAGTCCGTCACTAATTCATCAAAGGTGTTTGTTGTTCCGTTTGTGGTACCGGATAGGTCAAAGATAACGACACCACCTCTATTATTTATATAACCATCAGCTTTATCTGAGACGTAATTTAATCTATCGGTTATCTTTATTAAAGATACTTCATTTTTTATGATGTTTGTCTGTGCTGATGATAATGCGTTTTTTAGTCCATTACTCTTACCATCAATTAATTCTTTAATCTTTCTTTTTATTTTTCTTATATCTGAATTATCAAAACCAGCTAGTGATAATCCTCCTAGTATTGGTGATACTTCATTATCCACATCTTCTTTGGCTTGGTTTATAATGGTATCTACCCTGTCTGAGAATGAAAAAGGTTTACCAAAAATATTAACCACATTTGTGGTGTTCCCACTCAACCAATTAAAGCGACCTTGTGTGTATTTTTTTTCTGAGTTATAAAGTATAATACCTCCTATTAGTGTTTCGTTTTTAATTTTTTCAAAATTATTAAAAATTGTGTTAAAATATTCACCACTAACATTTGTTAGGGTTTTCATAACATCTTTATATTGTATAGTTCCTGTTATCGCACTAGTTGTTGGGTCAACAAAATTAGTTAATATTGTTCCTATCGTATTTCCCGCATCGTTACCTTCATTTCTTTTTCCATCCAATATTCCATATTCATTTTTTATGTCTTCTAATAGTTCATCGTCTAATTTTGTGTATTTATCAGTCACAGTCTCTTCCGCTCTTTCATCATACATTTCTGTATTTGCATAATAATTAAACGATAATGCGTTTTGTAATGTTGCGACCGGACCTTTAAGTCCGTGACCACCAATAAATTTAAGACCTAACGTTACGTCCACTATCATTGGTTGTACCCCAATTCCTTCGGGATTTAAGTCAAATCTCGCCTCGTTATAGTCAAACTTAACGGTTTCAATTATTGCCTTTGTGTGGTAAAAATCACCAACCCTAATAACACATACGGGTGGTGTACCAAAAGCACTATTAAACACATCGTTATATTGTAATGCGGTTCTATTTCCATCAGAAACTACGGTTGGTATTGTGTCTCCAGGTCTTACACATTGGTTTAAAAATGTTAATCTAGAATTAAGGCCTTCAGGTGTCATCGAATGAAATGTCGGGCTAAAATTTTTGATTTTACTTTTAATCCCATCATAAACCATTGGTTGTTGTTCTTGTAACATTTCAAAATAACTACACTCACTTAAAAGTTTTCTTAGTAATTTTTTAGTTAGTCCAGCGGTTTTAGCGTTAGCACCTGTTAATCTGTTCGATGAATTGGTGGTTACATATTGAGGTGTTGGGTTGTCTACGTTTGTATTTTCTGCAGCCTTTGGGTTCGGTAAAGTTTCTGATGGTTTTTCGGTCTCTTTACTAGTTGATTTTTGTTCTTCGGGGATAGTCTCCGCAGGAGTTACCTTTAGTTCTGTGATCGTCACTCTTCTACATAACATTGCCTGTATTGATGCCTTCCCGTCCGTATTGGTATTATTAAACTTTTTTGAACAATCAATATTTGAATATTTGTTGGTTTTTAATATTGATGTTTTTCCTTGTGGGTCCGATTTAATATTTAATTTTTTATTTTCATAATATTTTTTTAACGTCGCACCATCACCATCATCCTTACTTAATATTGTTTTTAATACTGAATCATACCTCCTACTTGATAATTTTTCATTATAGGGTTCATCTCCGTTAGCATTTGCGGACGAAACAATGGTAAACGATACCGTTGCGTTTGATTTTAATGCGGTTGCAAGTTTATTTAAGAAATCATCAAAATCAGACTTTTCTTTCACTATGTCAGTATATAAATTTTCTAAGGAAGATTTTTTAAATATAATGTATTCTGAACCCGCACTTTCTTCAGTAACTGATGATGGTAAAGTGTTTAATCTGTTAGTGGTTCCATATTTAATATACGCTCCGTCAGGAAAAGTATTATCTGTTGTGACTGAATTTATATAAACAGATTTATTACCAATAAAAGTACCATAAAGGGTTGCGTAATCCGTAGCACTTTCAAGACCACCCCCTAATGAAGTATCATCCGGAATAGCTTGGTCAAACAATAAAATTATTTCTTCAAAAATACCACCTTTTTCAGACCCTTTTTCTAATTCAGTTATAACCGAAGTGTTACTTGTTTGGTTTTCGGAGCCGGTTATATCACCAGTAGTTGTTGTTTTTTCTCCTGTTGTTTGTGTGTTTGGTATTTCATTAATTACCTTTTTTAGTTCTTGTCTACTATTTAATGCTTCTGTGGCCTCAAAAACATCACTTAAACTAAATTGCCTATATTTTTTAAGTAAGGTGATTGGATCATACTTTAAACAACCCGCAAAAAACGAATCAATTATTTTTGTTGACTCACTATTATTTTCTTTTTCAAGTTCTTTATTAACAATCAAATTTAAAATTGATGGATGGTCTACCACAATTTTGAAAGATAATCCTCCTGATCTTTCACTATTTTTATATATGTAAATAGGTTCGGGTCTTCCTAAAAAATCAACGGTTGTCCATCTAGCGGATGAGGAATCATCATACTTTAATTCATATGGTGGAAACCACATAATTCTACCACCATTAGGTCCCACCTCACAAGCAGGTAAATCGTCAACCCTATATCCAGACTTATTGGATGTTTTCCACGCCAAATTCTCAATAGAGAACATATATTTTTTTACTTTACCCTCATTAGTAATATTACTTGACCCTAAATTATCTTTACTACCCATAGGAGCAATATTAAGATTGTAGGTTTTATCTAATACGGAATAAGAAAAATTTCTTATGTTTCCGTCTTTTTTTTGTAATTCATTGTATGTTAAGTATGGTCTATCTTTTGTGAATAATCGACAATACTCATACCCCATAATCGCTTGTGACGGATCAACAGATGTCGGTGTTGTGTATCTAATAACTTTAGATCCCTTCGTCATTTCCATTAAACCATCTTTAAACACTTTAGATACTTGATTAATAGCATTACCAACGTGTTCACTTCTTCTTGTGGAGTTATTGGCTGCCTGTACTAATTTTTGGGTTGCGTCTAAAATTGATCCTTCGGTTAAATCAAAATTTGTAGATTTTGATTTATTATATTCAGGCCCAAAACTTGATTGTTCAAATACGGTATCAGTTCCCCCATTTATTTGTTTATTTCCAGGACCTACAAATTTACCAGGACTATATAAATTATCCTTAGCGACCCAAGTAAATCCACCTTGTATACCAACACTATCGTAAAACGGTTTAGAGGATATACCAAAAAGTTGTTCTGATAATTTTGCTCCCTCATATTCTTTTGCTATTTCACTATAACCAAAAACAGGACCTATATTTGCCTTTCCGAATATTCCCTTTGGTAGGTCAGTTTTAGGGCTAACCGCGTCTCTTATAAAGTTTTTAGTACTACCAACGTAGTAATTACCTTTAGGTGCTAATAGGTTTGGACTTTGTAGTGAACTTAAAAGATAGTCAGGTCTATAGTTGTTATAAAATAATTGATCAAATAATAACCCTCTAACTGCCGGTGAGGTGTTAGCGATAAATAATTCAGATGCAGAATCAATAAATGGTGATGTTATACTATTAACCAAATTATTAACAAGACCTAATACCGAACCAACCGGATTATCGACTGATTGACTTAAAAAATTCCTGTTTGGGTAATCAAAATATTGATTAGGTATGATAGAATATGGCGAATAAAGTCCAGACAATCTACCAACAAATCCAACCGATTCAATGGCATTATTTGATGCTGATGTAATTTTATAATCTCTTTGTATTATTGGTAATTTATTTGATAAAACACCTAAGACATCAAATGGATTTAATTTTGGGTTTACAGAAATACCACCACTATCCGGTGCAATCGTAGAATTAGTTAATGTTGACTTACCTAATGTTTGTTGTAATAACTCAAAAGCAACTCTCGCTTTAAATTCTTTTTGTAATCGTTTCGCACCTATTTGTGCTAACGATGAGTCTTGACTTAACTTACCATCACTACCACTAATATTTTCAACCTTATCCGTTGTTAATATGGAAATCGGCAAATAGTCAGAAGGAATGAAAGCGAACGTTGTGTCACTTAACAAGTAAGGACTATTAATTGTTTCGGTGGTTAGGTCGTCTATTGTTAAATCTTCATACCCACCCTCACCATTATTGTATTTATTTTTTGCATAAACCAAACTTTGTGATTCTTGTGTTGATCTACCAGGTATTGATGTTTCATATATAAACTCACCCTTACTTGGTTTTTGTTGTATATTATCATTTGGTGTTACCTCTGTTGGGTTATTTGGTTGATAAACATTATTTAGTAAAATAACTAAATTTTGTTCTCCTAATATTTGTAATTCACTATTAAATCCTGAACTTTCGTTTGGAATATACTCTCCGTAATTTGAACCTAATGAGTACTCATCGTTGATCGGTACAACACCACCATAAGATTTACTACCTCTAATTGCCGGTCCGTACTTGTTTTTAGTGTATAATATAATCTCTTGTTTTTGACCGTCAGTCTCTAATAAACTGCCTTGAGCGTCTTTTTGGTTTCTATATTCTCCTGTATTTGTTCCTAAAGTTTTTAGTTCAAATTCAACCGAATCACCGTATTGTCCCCCTTGTTTTTCAGGTCCGTATTTGTTTAATACTCTTAAAAACCTCTCTAACTCATTTCCTTTAGTTTCTAAACTACTCCGAATACTATCAGTATAACCGTAGTTTCCTTCATTGGCCTTTGTTTGGAAATTTAAATTGGGTGTTATTGTTGTTTTACTTTGTTGACCTTCCGGACCATATTGGTTTTGAACCATTAATTCTATTTCTTTATTTTTTCCAAAATTTTCAAGTGTGGAAAAAAATGTTTTAGAATATTCATAAACACCATTATTGGTTTGTGTTCCTTTATTAACATTAATACTAACCATATTACCAAATCCATCGGTTTCTGGTGTGTATTTATTTTGACCTATTAATGTGTTCTCAATTAGTTTAGCGGTGTTATCTAACGGTGTAGTATCAATAACTGAATAATCAACTAATGAGAATTCTTTGTTTGTTGTTTTTTCTGCAGGACTATAAAACCCATCAACTTTATAAGGTTTAAGGTTTTTTAATAATAGTTTTTTTCTAAAATTTTCTGTCGAATCAAATGATAACGGACTTTCCATTTAGTATTTTATATATAAATAGGTATTGTATAGATTTTTTATAATCACTTACCCTTTTCAGCCATAATTTTAGGCATATTCTTTATTGTATTTACGACCTTAGTTTTTAGTTCTTCAGTAAATGTTCTATCTTTCATTAACGCATCTGAAAGAGTTCCACTAGTATTAACGTTAATGTTCACATTGATGTCTCCAGACGCTTCAACTTTTTGGGTTTCTACTATTTCTTGTTTTATGTTTTTTTGTTGGATTGCAGTTTCAATAGGGTTACCCATTTCCATTTTTGGTGGATTAAACGTTGTTGGTAGGTTTGATGTAAAATCTTGGACCCCTAAGAATATATTTTTTAAAAAATCTAATTTTTTTAATAGGTTTGGAGCAAAAACAGCCTCATCTTCAGGAATAAAATTAAACATTTCTCCTTTACCTAAACTTAAAACTTTGTTTCCTGTTGAGAATGCAGCGTCTGTTTTTTCGTATGTCTTGTTAATATTCTTTATTGGGTCTTTTTGTTTTAATTTTTGTTCGTTTTTTATATTTATCATTTCCTCTTCAGTAAATAATCTAGTTTGAGATCCCTTATTGGCATCATCATAAATTTCGTTAATTCCGGTCATACCCAATTGGGCTCCTTGTTGCGCATTTCCTTTGAGGTTGGTGGACATCTTATCAATACCTTTTTCAAAATTACTAATAATATCACTTCTTTGTTCTTTACTTAAACTTAATATTAAAGTGTCCCTAATAATTCTTGCATCTTTATTTAAAGTTTCTTGTAATGTAAGTCCTTTTTCAGCTATTTGCCTATCAGACATATCCGCAGTTTTTTGATAACTTTCTAACGCCTGTTGTAATAATTCTGGAGATTTTACCATTGCCGATTCTAAATCGTCAGTTTTAAATCCAGGTATGTCTAAAATCATTTTTCCACCTTTAAATTCAGTTAAAGACGCTAATAAATCTTTTGATTCTTTTTTCATACCTTCACCAAAACCAGTCTCAGATACGGCATTCATTACCTCCTGAGCCTTTTTCGCTTCTCTACCTATTTTAGTGTACTGCTCCAATGTTTTACCAAATACATCAGCCTGTTCTTTTAATTTCATTTTTGATAATGGATCAATGTCTATTTCGCCAGTTTCTTTATTTATTTTAAATGCGTTAGCCGATAGTTTAATCATTTCATCTTGCAATGCCTCAACGTCATTCATACCCATATTCATTAATTTAAACGGGTTACCTAAATTACCTATCGCTCCACCTAACATTTGTAATTTAGATGCCGCTTCAATGGCTTTTTCTGGATCCCAAAAATCTTGAGCCTTACTTAATGCGCCAATGTCGTCAACCGATGTTCTTAAAAGTTGTGCTTGTGTTGACATTTTAACTAAACCCTCAACACCATTTTTAAATCCATATGAATCTATTTTTGATAAACTACCTTGTACCTCAGTTAAAAGGGCCTTACTGCTAAGACCTGATAGTCTTGCAGTCCTTGAGATGTCTTGCATTCTCTCAACACTTTTTATTTGAGATCCCTCAAGTCTTATAAACTCAGAAGTCATTTTACCTAACTCTTTTGATGTAAGTCCAGTCGTTTTTTCCATAGCAACAAGACTACTTGCAAATGTTTCACCATTTTTGGTCATATCACTAGTCATAAAAACAACCTTATTCATACCCTCAGAAAATCCACCAACGGCCTCCGTAATGTCTTCAAAGGTTCCTCCAAGTTCTAATGTTTGTTTGTATGATTTAAATAATTGCTCCCTAAAGTTACTAGCCTCAAAAACCATTCCACTAGACATAGTTCTTTGTAATTCCTTGGCCTTGTTTTCCATTTCAGTGATCCCTCTTATTGTTGTTTCAGGATCAATTAACTTGTTAAGGGAGTTTTTTAGTGTTACTAAACTATCGGCGATATTCAAACCTTTAGTAGACCATTCCTCTTCGGGACCAGTAGCTGTAAATAACCACATCATAATTCTTTATTTGATAAATAGTTATTCATTCTTTTTTTCGTATTCTTTCGTTAGTTTATTCATAAAGAACTTCCTTTCATAGACAGGCATAACCATTAGGTCGGAGTATGAAAATCCACCAAATTTTACAAGATAGTAAAATTCATCTAAAATATATTGTTTAACTTCAGAAGAAAGGCCGAAAAAACTCCACCCCAAAGGCAACATTCACTGTTACTTCTTCTCCAGACGGGGCGATTACTTTCCTTTGTAAATCCATTTTAGGTTCACATTCGTTTATGAATTTTCTAAGATCTTTAGAATCCGAAATCGGCATATTAGTGATAAACGTACCTATCATACCTTTATCAGAGTTTCCGTCTATTTCCATAATTTGTGTCTCTAAACGTTTTGTTACAACAGGAGAGACCATTCCTTTAGGATAACTTTCAAGTAGAGACTCAATTTTCTTATCGTCTCCAATATTTAATAATTTAAATTTAACGATTTTTTTTGATTTTGGTAACTCGTAAGTAAATAACCCGTTATCGTCCGGTTGTTGTGTAAGTGGTAGGTATGATACCTCGTCTAATAATATGGTTATATCAAAATATTTGTTTGTTGCCGGATCATTAACACTAAAACCATATTCAGGCCCAAAAGCCGTATTCCTTAAAAACATTAGAATCGCTTGAACATCAACCATTAGTAGTTGGTCAATATTAAATCCCGGTTCATAAATTTTGTTTCTTAGTAACGCATTTACAATACCGTCTTTGGTTGCATTTGGTGACATTAATAAGTTTTCGTCGTTTGCAGTTAAATAACCAACTTTAAGTGATTCTTTTTTTGGTGTGTAGAATATTCCTTTTGAGGGTAGTTTAACAACGTCGTGTGGCAAATTTAAATTTTGTTGCCCATATTCCATTGATTGATCCATAGTTTTTTATTTTAAATATAATTTAGATCCACTTTATGTAAATAAAAAACCCACCTATTAAAGATGGGTTTAAAAAAATATATGAAAAGGTATTTTAGTAAACTAAAATACAACGGTCTGGTTGTAAACCAATTTCAACAGTTGCAAGATCTTCAGTTGTGTAACCAACAGAACCAAAGTTTGCTTTAGTGATTAAACATCCTTGTAATATCCATTTTTCAACCGCAACTCCCGTTGGGTCTAACATTTCTAAATCAACGTCTTTTTTATACCCTGCAGCATAACCCATACGTCCTGTTACCGATTCTGCATGTAAACGAACCCATTCCATAACCGCCTGAGCAGCTGAAGGTCCGATTGGGTCACGTAACTTAACGGTTATCTCATTCCACTTAAATGAACTTGAGACATACGTTTCAGTGTTTAAAAATTTAATCTCTTTTTTTGCGATATCTATTTGTGGTCTTGACGCACTTTCAACATACCAAGAGTTGATACCCAAACTAGATGGGAAAGTAATTATAAACCTATTGGTTCTTTTAGGTTCATACTGAAAAGGCATTTTCATTAGTAAATCAGCCATGTTCTATTTTTTAATTTGTTTTATTTATTATATAAATATTGTCTTGTTTATTTTTTTCTATTTACTTTCGTATACAAATAAAATATTCTTATAATATATCCAGTTATTATAGTTCTTTTTTAATATTTCCTTTAGTTAAATATGTTTTTACTGGACTTTTTTCATATTCACTATCTAAAAATTCTTTCATCTTATCTATATTTCTTGGGTCATCATCTGAAAATCCGATTGTTGGTATAATTTCTTGGTTATTCACATCATTCTTAAAGAAAGCATTTTTACCAATAACTTGGGCCATTTCTTTACAATAACTAATAAAACTTCTCATTGCTTTTATCTTACCTTCTTCAGGGTTGGAAGCATTACCTTCTCCAAAAGAAACAGGTTCAAATCGACACCTATCTAAATATTCATTGATGAGGTCTTTATCTGTGAAGTTTAATTCAAATGATTCATCTAATTGTTCTTCCTCACTAAAGTGACTATATCTTTTTAAGTTTTCAACCAACGTGTTTTTATTTAACCCATTGTGATTTGATATAATGTAATTATATGTCGCCTCTTTTAAGGTTTCAGGGTTATGTCCCCTTGCAGTTATAATAGCAAATATAGATCCACCATTAACACACTCAATAAAATCGTTCCAAGAAGGACCAGGAGACGCTACCATTGCATCTATAATAAATCTTTTATCACCTTTGGTTCCAAAATTTCTATATGGGTCAGGAGCATATCCAACAATTGTGGTTCCTTTATAATTAAAAGGTTCGACACCAATTTGATGTCTATGTTCAGCAAAATCTTCTGTGGACATTCCAACCTCTTGTTCATTTTCGGTCATCACGATTATTTGTGTTGGCATAAAAACAATATTGTCGTCCCAATCAAACGCATAATATTTTGTATCCGGATTCCCTTGTTCATCAAACCCCTCAAATAAATTACGTTTTTTTACAAAATTATATACGTGTCTTTTAATGTCCATTATTTTGTAGTTTTTCTAAAATTTTTTCTAATTGACTTTCAGTTATAACAATGTTTTGTTTTTTGTTAGAATATGTTTTATACCCTTTAAGGTCGTTACCAACCGATTCCCTAATAATTTTTTTTTCTATTTTCATTGTCTTTATTTTATAAATATATAAATGGGGAATATTTCTACTCCCCATTAATTTTATTTTTTATTTATACATCATCGAAAGATGCTCCAGTAGGTGTAATAACAAACTCGATATCGATATACTCTAACGCTCTTGTAGGTTTTAAGAAAATCTTACCTGTTAAAGTGTTTGAATCTAAATCTTCAGGAGTGTTTGATACCGTCACACGGAAATCAATTAAACCACGATCTCTTCTTATTGAATCTAAGATTGGGTTAACTGAATCTAAGAATTGTTGTCTTACTTTATCGTCGTTTTGTTCAAACAATAACCTAACCGCTACCGCTGAAATCAACTTACGAGCTTGTAGTAATAAACGTCTTACGTTGATTCTGTCAAGTGCTGACTCTCTAACTTGTAATGTTTTATTACCCCAAATTACAGTACCAACATCAGAGAAAGTCGCAATTGGATTAATTCTACCTTTATAAAGTGTGTCTCTATCTTCTTGTGTTAATTTTTTACGTGCTCTAATCGCATTTACAAGACCTCTTGTGTAACCCGCAGATGCGAACCAAGGAAATGCGATATTATCAGTTAACGCCAAGTTTTTAGTTACCTCTGCAGTTGCTGGAATATAAATTTGTGTATTGTTTACACTATCTCTTGTTAATACCCAAGGGTAGTAAGTGGCGGTATAGTTAGAATCAATACCTGTATTCTCTAAATTATCCACAACCTCTTGGGGGTAAATAAGCCCCTCCTCAATATCAGTGTAAGATGGTAAGAATAGGTTAAAGTCTGGTGTCGTACAAATATATATTGAATCTGCTCTATCTGATTCGATCATATCAATAGCATCCTCAACTAAGTTAGAGTTATTTACATAATCAATACCCGGTGTTGTAAATATATTGATGTTAACCGATTCAGGATTTGCGAATGTTGATTGTCCCCATTTGTATGCGTAATAGTCAGTATTTGCCCAAGTCTCTTGGTTTGGTCCTGAAATTTGTTTAAACGCTCCCCATCCTGATGCTGTCGGGTAAGATACTGATGATGCTGCTCCGAATTTAAATCCTGATTGACCTAATGCGAACGTATCTCCATTAGTTCTACTTTCACGATAAATGTCCCAACCGTCAAAACCACCATATGCTAATACTGTAAATTTACGAGTATTTAATCTGTAGTATGGGTTATCGATATCGGTAGGTTCAGAACTAAATGATCCTGTACCAACCTCAAATGCTGCCGTTGTAGCGGATGTTAATACGTTAAGTTTGGTTACGACCGTTGCCCCACTATCCATATGGAAACCTTTTGTTGTGTAAGCCCAAGGAGTACCAACAGTATCAGTAGCTAAGTTAGCTGGTATTTGTTTTCCTTTATATTCGTAAAAATCGTAATCAATACCGGTAATATTTGATATCCCTAAATACGCCTTTCTTGGGTTTTCACCATTTGATATTACTGGATTATCTCCACCTGACGAAGATCCGAACGGTGGGTTATAAATAACTTCACCCGCTTGTAAATATTTTGTTTTATATACTACAAATGGTGGTGTTGATTGTGCGTACTCTCTTGAGATGTAACCTTCAAACCCACAAGGTAATGCGTCTGATGGTGCTTCTGAACTCATATCTAACATTACATATTTAGATTTAACTTCATATTCACCGTTAGATGTACCTATTTTGTTAGCCACATAGTTAGTTTGATTTGGATCCATAGAACAATTAGTGAAACTTTCAACAACCCTTACATTTTGATCGTTATCATAGAAATCTCTAATGAATACATCAAAAGTACCGTTAGCAAATGAAATATTTCCAATGGACATTTTAACAAGTCTATTTGCTGCGTTACCATCGGAGATTAATTTAAATTTGAATAATTTAAAAACTTTATTACCTCTTAATTCTGAAACCATATATGGTGTTTCAGGTGTTTGATATTGTTCTAAGTAAAATGCGATTGAATCACGGTAATCTTGAATATTTGAATCGTCTGTAACACCAGGAAGGTCAATCAACGTTCCGTAAATACCTCTGATTTTTCCACCATTATAACCTGTAGTTAATAGACTAGAGTATGTCTCCTCAACAAATAAAGGAACTTCATTTCTGTCTTTACCAAAGTTAGATCTTCCAAATACTTTAGAAATATATTGAGAGTCTGTAGATGCTAATGACGTTTCAAAACTAAATGTATCTCCATCAGTTGTAATACCTGAAATAACAAATGTTTCAAACGGATTAGTAGATACTCCAGAATACGTTCCTGTTGTAATAATATTAACCCCTGTTGTTGCACTAACTTGAAAATTAGGTCCGTGTTGAGAACTTGAGTACGATGTAATACCTCTTGATCTTAATGTTGATACGACCATATTATCATATTCAGAATAAGTTGCTCCTGAATAATTTGTAAGATAAACCGCCATAGATCCAGAATAAACACCACCACCTATACTTGAAATTGTTTTTAGTACTGAACCAAAACCATAACCGTTATAGTAACTGTTAAGTCCTGATTTCTTGTAATCAAACAATGAATAATACCAAGGATCATTTTCGTATGAAGATAGCGTATTGTTTGCAAATATTACATTATCAACTCCAAATGTTTCTGTGTATGCGGTTGCACCACCAGCAGTAATTGAGGCTCCTGTAACCGCACTGTAAGTAGGTGTATTTACAGACCCCCAAAAATATGCGGTTCTACCTGTTAATGCGGATGCCGTAGAATAACGATTAACCTCTGACGAAATATAAGATTGAAAATCAGACTTTAATGTAGATGTACCACCATTTGCCGTTGTATACGTACTGTAAAAATCCGCAGATAATGACGCTGACGGTGAAGTGATTGTAATGTTAGCACTTGATCCTGTTGTTCCCGTAAAGAATACAAATGAAACTGACGATGGTGTAGTACCAGTAATTGCAAGTGTACTTGAATTTAAATTACCCATAGTCACAACAGACCAAGACGGTCCAGCATCATAACCTGATAACCCAAGTATTCTTGTAACGAATAATTGATTTGATTGTTGTAAGTATGATTTAGCAATATATGCAGTTTCATATTTAGGGATTTGTGTGTTTACAAATTTTTCAGGACTTGTTCCTCCAAAATATACTTGGAACTCATCAAAATTTGTAATGAAAATAGGTTCAAAAGCGGGACCTTGTAGGGTCTCACCAGCTAAACCTAAAGTAGTTACACCAACACTTTGTGCAACAAAAGTTAAGTCCCTTTCTGAGGTGTATACCCCCGGAGAAACGAATACTTTAGTAGTAGATGCCATTTTTTCTATTTAATTAAAGATTTATTTTTTTATATAAATACATTTAAAAACAGCAAAAAACTGACCAAAAAAATAATAAATATAGGTAAGTATGAAAAAATTCTACCTTTTTTCTACCTATAAAAATATTTATTAATATGAAAAAAATTAAAAATATAAAGATTTCAGAAGAATCTCATAATATATTAAAAACATACTGTGAGGAAAATGGTTTAAAACTTTATAAGTTTTTGGAAAATCTTATAAAAAAGACGTGTGTTAAAGAAAAAGATATCTACGGTGAATAATTAAACCAAAACCGCCTTAGTTTTTATAACCGCATTCTGTGTTATATTATCTTTATAAACGATAATTTTTAAAGTATCCCCATCGGTAATTTGTATTTTTGGAACATTATCGCCTAAATAATTATTATTAATAAAAACCGAATAACTTGACGCGCAAGATACCCCTTGACTAAATGTTCCACCAGTCGCATTACTAAAAGATGGTAAAGTTGAGGATTTAACACATATATTACCCGAACCACCAATGTTTGTTGATATTGTGGTTGTCGTACCACTACAATTAATATAAGTTAAAGTATTATTTGTTATTGATGAATAAGTTGCTTGATAACAATTAATTAAATTAGTGGTTTCGTTAATCGTTACATCTGCCGTATATCTGAAAACCTCATTAAGTTGGGTAACACCTGATACAAATAATAAATCTAAATCAAAACTGTCAGGTCTTGGAGGTTCTATTTTTACCCTACGATTTGACTTTTTTGTTTCAAATTCAAATAATGTTATCTGTCTACTAATTGCTGGTGACACTTGAAATTCTTCCTCGTCAATTAATAGTCCCTTTAATGTTATCTTATAACTTTGTATATAATACTTTCTTTTTTCAATGTCCTTTACCGATTCGTCCGTTGGATCCTCTAATGTAATCGGCATATAATGTCCTTTAATTTGTGTGTAAGCTTGTTTTGATGTGAATTTTTGCATCATAATTTTATTAAACTCATTTACCTCTCTCATCCTATTACAAAAGATTTTAATAGTATAGGTAATATCTACAGGAACAGGTTGTGGTATTGTATATACATCCGCACCTTTTCTTTGACCATCCCACGTAGGAACCGTATAATAAAAAAATCGTAATCTTTCGGGTATGTTTGCCGCACCTCCTTGAAATTTTCCGTATTTAACTTCGGGTTGTCTAACGGTAATAATAAAAGGTAGTGATACGTTTTTATCTAAGTCTTGAAAATCCCAAGTCTCCGTAAATTGTGACCACCCCTGCGTTGTTATGATTTTATCCACAGTGGGAACCAATTTTCCATCAACAACCAATTTAATATCATTTTTAACAAAATCTAATATACCTCTATCCATATCAGCGTGCAACACACCTTTAGGTAGGTACGTCCCATCATTAGTGATGTCGTCCAACATTTCTTGTCTTCTTTCAACCCCAACCTTTTGAGGAATAAGGGGTAAATGTTTTTTAATCTTTTTTGGTAATGCCATTTTTATAATCCGTTAAATTCATCGTTTGTTACTGGCGACGCAATTATTGTTCTATAATATTTTTTATATCCACCGTAAGCGTGTTTATTATCTGAAGTAACCCTACCGTCGTTAACTACGGTATAATATCTAACCCTATCTTCGGTTTCATAATAAGCCAAATAATCTCCTGAAGAAATATCAATCACCAATTGATCTAAGTATGTTTGATAAACACTAAAGGTCATATTCCCCGGCTCAATCTGTGATAATTTAGAAGAACCAAGATCTGAGTTTGTTGGAGCATCAATTTTAACCAAACCTTTTATTTCTATCGGTGTTAAAAACTGTATACCACTACTTAACGCTTCTCCATATACGTCATCAGTGTTGGTCTTTTGTCTGTCCACTCTGTATAATACGACAGTAAAATTCATATCACCTAACTGCCATTCCATGCCCATCTCAATTTCTAAATTGAAATCTTCTTCAGAAAAAAACTTGTTTAACCTTGTAATCGGGACCTTATTCTGTGCCATATCTATAAATACATTGATTGATTATTTATTATTGTTTACTATTTTTATTTATATTATTATGGAAGAATTAATTTCAAGAACGCCCGAAACACGGTCACTTCAATTACTTGACGAATATGAAGGATCAAATAACTACATCTTAAATTTAAAACACAAAAAACAAAATAGTAAATCGTTTACACCTACCAGGTCTCAAGCGGAGTACATTATAAATTTTCACGGTCGTACACCAAAGGTTGCAAAAAAATGGGTCAAACTCGATTCGTATTTTGGTAAAAAAATGATGGAAGAAAAAATGTATACCAAAGAACCAACAGAGATTTATGTTGAGAAACTTTTGGTTGAGAAAGATAAATCATACCATATATGGGGTAAGATATTTAGTGGTGAAACTGTTCACGATTTTTGGATACCAAAAACTGCTATCATTAAAGACAATGAAGTTAAAAATATTGTTGTCGATTATACAAAATACGACTCAAGACCACCAATGAATCACCAAAAAGAGGCGATTCAAAAGTTAGTAGGTAATAAAAAGTTTATTTTGGCGGACGATATGGGTTTGGCAAAAACAGGTTCATCAGTAATAGCTTCATTAGAATCAGGAGCAAAAAAGATTTTAGTAATTTGTCCCGCATCATTAAAAATAAATTGGCAAAGAGAGATTAACATATATAGTAACCGTAGTGTTTATATTGCTGAAGGTAAAAAAATAGAAACTAATCACGATTATGTGATTGTTAATTATGATATTTTAAAAAACTTCCATGACATAAAAAATAAAGAAAATTCTGATATTTTAAAAGCCAATTTTGATCTTTTAATTGCTGACGAATGTTTTTCTTACGACACTAAAATAACAACAAATAAGGGTGAAATCAAAATTGGTGATATTGTTGAAAAAAATTTAGATGTGGACGTTTTGTCTTATAATCATGAAACAAAAAAAACCGAATACAAAAAAATATTTAGAAAATTATCTAAAAAAACAGACACTATACTTCAAATTAAATTACGCAACGGAGTATTTATAGAGTGCACACCAAACCATAAAATATATGTAAAAGATAAAGGTTATGTTAGATCAGATAAAATCAAATCAAACGACTACGTGTTTGAACTGTCAAAAATTATTAACAAAAAAACAAATAACGAAAAAAACTCAAACTTGTTCAAAATCTTGCAGCACAACATACAGATACAAAAAAAATCCACCACAAAAAAAAGAAATAGAATTAAAACATCAAAAAGAATGTTTAAATTGTGGAGAAATAATGAAATTTCAAACACAATCACAAATGAAAAAACAAATTTGTTGTTCAATAAGTTGCGCAAGCAAAATGAAATGGAAGAGTGTAGAAACAAGACAGAAGTGGAAAAATTCTATGAAAAAACACAATATGTCAGAAAAAATGAAAGAAGTGCACAGGAACAATCCAAATATAAGACTGAAATCATCGGAAAGGATGAAAAAAAACAACCCAATGTTCAATTTGGAGTCATTGGAAAAAATGAAAAAATCTTTAAAGGGAAAAACTTTTTTATCAAGAGGGGGGAACGGGAAATTAACGAAACAACAAAAAAAATTATACGAATCTTTAGGTCAGGGTTGGGAAATGGAGTATACTATTTTAACAAAGGGTTATATTGGAAATCAAAAAAGTTTACCAAATCACTACAACGTAGATATTGCCAATTCAAAACTGATGTTGATTATAGAAATAGATGGGAAAAGTCACAAACTGAAAAAATGGAAATTTATAGACAAAAGGAAAACAGAAATATTGACTTCATTAGGGTGGAAAGTGTTGAGGTTTTGGAACGAGGAAATAGACAACAACATAATGGGATGTGTAGAAAAAATACAAATGTGTATGATTTAGAAATTGTGGATAATCACAATTATTTCGCAAATGGTATTTTAGTTAGTAATTGCCATGTTGTAAGTAACCCCCAAGCACAAAGAACAAAAATTGTTAATGATCTATGTGATAAAATTGATAGGGTTTGGTTATTGACGGGAACACCAATGACCTCAAGACCGATGAACTATTTTAATCTTTTGAGTTTAGTTGAGAGTCCTGTTGCATCAAATTGGATGGCTTATGCAAAAAGATACTGCAACGGATTTCAATTTAGTGTTGGTAAAAGAAAAATTTGGAACGTTACTGGAGCATCAAACTTAGATGAGTTAAGGGAACGAACACAATCACACATTCTTAGGAGACTAAAAGAAGACGTTTTAGATTTACCCGATAAAATTATTACACCCGTTTATTTAAGATTAAAGTCTAAAGACTATGAAGAACTTATGGGTGAATACTATGATTGGTACGACAAAAACCCTGATGAATCCGGATCATTGACCATCCAATTTGGTAAATTGATGAAGGTTAGAAAAGTTATTGCCGAAGAAAAAGTTAAAAATACTATTGAGTTGGCTGAGAACATTATTGAGCAAGGAAAAAAAGTTATCATATTTACAAACTTTACAGATACATTACGTGCTATTTATAACCATTTTGGAAAAAGTGCGGTTTATTTAGATGGGTCTTGTTCAAAACCTCATCGACAAAAATCTGTGGATGATTTTCAAGAGAATGATAAAATTAAAGTGTTTGTTGGAAACTTAAAGGCTGCGGGTGTTGGTATTACTTTAACATCGGCTGAAGCGGTTATTATGAATGATTTGTCGTTTGTGCCGGCAGAACACGCACAGGCAGAAGACCGATCACATAGAATAGGTCAAAAAAATTCAACATCAGTTTACTATCCCCTTTTTGAAAATACTATAGAGGGTGCGATCTACAACATCTTAAATAGAAAGAAAAAAATTATATCCACAGTTATGGGAGATGACCTGTTATTGGACGACGCATCTTCAATAGAAGAAATGTTAAAAATAATTTCTAATGGTAGGTGATATTTATAAACAATGGAAGTGAATACTAAATATAACGGAGACACCACAAAAGAACAAAAAGACTTAATTAATAAATTTGTTGAGTTTTTAAAAAAAGAACTACCACTTAAAGATGATGTGGAAATTGATTTTTTAAATCAGAGAACAGGAAAAATGACTACCGGTAGTAGAACCGACACTCATCGTTTAAAAATATTAGTTAAAGACAGATTAAATAGGGACATATTAAAAACCTTATCTCACGAATGGCATCACGAATACCAAAGAACGGTTTTAAAAAGAAAAAAAGGCCCGAATATCGGGGGTAAAAACGAAGACGAAGCAAATGCGAAGGCCGGTGAGTTAATGAAAAAATTTGAACAAAAAAACAAAGAGAAAATAAAATCTGTTTACAAACCATTTCAAAATAAGATCAATGAATTGGAGATTAAATTAAATGAAGATTTAATTTCACATAAAAATATTATTTCAGAAATAAAAAGTATAAGTGTTGAAAAATTACCTTACGATTATAACTCTGTAGAGGGGTTTATAGATTCAGAAACAATGAAAACTCACTACACAAAACATTATAAGGGGTATGTTGAGAAATTAAATATAGAGTTAGAAAAGGTTAAAGGTCCTGATTTGGATATTGAGTCAATCATTAAAAAAATATCTAAATTTAATGATAAAGTTAAAAATAATGGTGGTGGGGCATTTAATCACGCATTATTTTGGAAAATGTTATCCCCAACGAAACAAGAAATAAAAGACCCAATCAAAAGTAAAATAGAAAAAACTTTTGGTTCTATAGATAAATTTAAAGAGAAATTTGAAGAGGAAGCAAAATCCCGTTTTGGTTCCGGTTGGGTTTGGTTAATATTAACAAAAAATAATACTTTAAAAATAGTCACCACACCAAATCAAGATAACCCTCTGATGAATACTGAAAAAATACTGGGGTACCCCATATTGGGTTTAGATGTTTGGGAACACGCTTATTACCTAAAATATAAAAACCAAAGAGACAAATACGTTAAAAACTTTTGGAAGGTTGTTAATTGGTCGTTTGTAAATGATTTATACACAACCCAAATAGAAAGAAACAAATCAAAATAATAAGATATTTATATAAAAATATATCTTATGGCCACATCAATTATTCAAGAACCAGATAGAGGTAAACTCTATAAAAGAATTAGAAATCTTTTGGGGGCTCCGTTGAGGGGTGTTGAACTAGAGGATGAAATGATGGATTCTTTATTGGAATTATCTATTCAAGATTATTCCCAACACGTTAATGATTGGTTGATTGAAAGCCAATGGTCGTCTTTGTACGGTTTAAATTTAGATGAACAATCTGTAACACGGGCGTTTACAACAAGAAGTTTGGATTGGGAAACGCAATACACTTATTCATACTCTAAAATTGTAGGGTTACAAGCCGGAGGAGATTACGTTTTAAAGAAAGATTATATAGACTTAATACATAATCAACAAATTTATGAAATTCCTGCGGGTAGGGAACTTAACGAATTGTTATGGTTCTCAAGATCAGAATTGGATGCAGCATATTTTGACCCGTTTATGGGTGGGTTTGGTGGATTTGGTGGAATTGGTCTTGGTGGTGGTGCTGGTTTTTCTCAAATGGGAACAACAGGAAATTATTTTATAACGCCAGCATTTGATATATTATTAAGGATGCAAGACATCAATATTAAACGAAGAATTATTACGGGAGAATTAACGTATAGGGTTACCGCATTACCTGAAGGTAAAAAAGCGTTACATTTAATGAATGTTCCTGGTGGGAAATTTGATTTTGGAAATATCAAATATCAAGGATATCGAGTATGGTATTGGTATTACGATACTTTCGATAGAGAAGATTGTTTAAAGAAAAACCCCGATATTGTAAGATTGCCGTCAGACGTTCCTATTGATGAGACCCGTTGGGATGAGTTAAATTCACCCGCACAGACTTGGGTTCGTAGATGGTTTACCGCTTATTGTAAAGAAACTTTAGCGAGAGTTAGAGGAAAATATAGTGGTAATTTAAAAACACCTGATACTGAAATTACATTAGAGTATACGACCTTACAATCCGAAGCGAAAGATGAAAAAACTATGTTGTGGGAAGAACTTAAAACAAGACTTGAAAGGTTAAGACCAGAAAAACAGTGGGAAATTAAAGGTGCTATGGCTGAAAATATGAATAAATCATTAAAATACAGACCATTTACAAGTCCATACAATGTGATATAATTTTTTATGGCAGTTTTTAAATCAATTCCATCCAAAAGAATTATAAATGGTAACATTATTGAGACTTCTGACTCAGCTATTGTAACCAATAAAAACTACACCACTAATGGTGAGTATGTTATTGTTACCAAAGGTGTTGATCTTTGTGTCATATCTTTAGACCACACAAACACGGATCACGTAGTTATAAAATCATTAACAAACACTTTAGTAAAATCCGATACACTGATAGATGAAGAGTTTAGTGAGGTTGAACTAACTAAAGGTTCCTGTGTTGAATTTAAGTATATCGGAAATAACTGGTATATCCTTTCGTCCGATGGTTTAAAAGGGTCTTAATCATAAATTAAAGACATTAAATCACCATCCTCATCAAATTCGTAGGTATTATTATCGTCTACCGTAACCTTTAATAGTGTTTTAGTCATTAGTTGTTTATTTTTATCTATATATTTTTTATCAACAAGTTCAATAGTATTATCTATGTACATATAATAAGGATCAATCCCAACACTTTTCCAAAACAATAATTCCATATCTGAAATTGTTAGTAGTTCATCTATATTGTCTTGGTCTTTTTCTTTCATTGGGTATCCCCTACCTAATTCTGTTTGTGACTTGGTAAAGATTGGTTGATATATTGGGTTCTCAATTAAGATGTCTTTTCTAATGTCAGGGTTATATACCACAAGTAAGGGTTCAATTCTTTTATTAAATGCCGCTAACGCTCTTGCTACGTTATAATCACCTAATAAGTCAGGGTTATTTTCTATTTCCTTTTCATCAATTAAATAACAATTAAGTTGTATTACCGAATCTGTACTAGCAAGTCTATACGCGACATCGGTTGGTACACCGGTATTAGCTTCTTTATTTTTAGAGTTACTACGTACCCAGTTATCTTCTGACCAAGATTTTTCCCAACCATTATCAAGTAGGAATTTTTCTTTTTCCTTGTATGAACCTTTAATTGTTGTAGAATCCGAGAAAAATAATTCCACTTGTTCATCATTCCATCCAGCTTTTGGTTTATTAACCTTTTGAACATCACCGTGTGATTTTTTTACACCGTTATTAACGTAATAGATGGTATCACCTAAACCTGGTTTTTTACCAGCATTCATTAAAAGTTCCATATGAGCCTGTCTTGACATTAAACTACCCGAAATTGTTTTTTTTGTGATATGTACTTTATAATCGTCAATTGATTGTTTAACACGAGCCTTGTTTGCCATTTTTGCTAAAGGTATTTCTTTGTTGTAAATTTTACTTACATACTCATAATAGAAATCCAAAAACTCACCACCCTTACCATCAAGTAACATTCTTAACCCTTTATCTAAAAATTCTGCAACATATGTTTGAAGTTTTTTAGATTTAATTGAGTTACCCGTAAGTTTAACTTTACCTTTATCTGTGAGTAATGCGTAGTTCTTACGAGCCACGTTAATGGTTGCTGGCCATACACCATCAATATCAAGACCCATCTCATTTCTCATAAATAGATCATTGTATTCTGCAACATCAGCCTCAGCGCCTACGTAGGTTTCACCCGCTTTAACTAAACCATTAAGACCTTTACCTACATAAGTGTAATCTTCTCTATCTTGTGGAGTCTCAAAGTTGACCCCATCCGTGTCAAGAACCAAAGGAACATACCCTCTACCCATAAAATACATAATCATCTGTCGTAAATACTGTCTTCCTGTACACGTAATCTGCTCTCCCATGTCAATGTCTCCCCACGGAAATACGTGAGGTGCTGAGAGAGATCCAAAGAATGCGTTGATGAAGATTTTAATTGGTAATTGTTTCCTGTCATATGAGACTGAAAGTTTCGGATCCGTTTTTTTAAATTCACTTGCTAAGTTTTTATATTTTATACGAGTATCTCTAAAGTACTTTAACATACTTTTCATTGCTCCTGTTACATCACAAGATGGAAATACGTCGTGAACTAACTGAATGGAGGGGTATAGTGACGAGTAGTCAAGTTTTAATACCTTCCTTGAGTAACCAACCTGAACCAAACGAGAAAGACCTCCTGTAAATTTTCTTTTCTCTTTCTTTTTAGGTAGTGCTAAATTGTTTTTATAAGACCACGAACACATAATCATTTTCCATAATGTTGCAGTACCCATCGTTGAGAGTCGTTCATAGGTGGTTGGTACCAATTTGGAAAGTAAGAAGTTTGCTTGGTTGAATTGTTCATCAACAATCATTGTTTCATAAAGGTCATCATCAAGGTAGTCCTCAATAATTTTTGAACCGTTAGTTTTTATATATACATCAGTTCTCCTTGAACAAACTTCATCTATCTTTTCGTTGACACCTATCTTTTTATAGTTACCGTTTTCTTTATTCATCCAATAGTCCTCATTGTCAAAATAAATCTTTCCGATTTTATCCCCCTCAACATAAACACGATTTTCTTTTTCTGCCTCAATAAACTTAGTAATATACTTTAAAGACCAACTCTTAATGTCAGAGTTAATTGCTTGTGCTCTACGAACCGCATGAGCAATATCCACAATATTATACCCCCACATTTGAGTTTGAACGTAAGGTTCCATCTCATTTGCTAATTTTAGAATACCGTCTTTTTGTTTTAGTGAGTAGTCGGGGTTTAAAGTTTTGGATATTTTTTTAATGTTTAACTTTAAAATCTCTGCACGTTTTAAAATAAACGGAAAGTCAAAGAACGCCGAGTTATACCCACCAATAAGAGAAGGTTTTAATTCGTCTATAGTTTTAAAGAACTCAATAATCATTTGTCGTTCTTCATCTTCGTTTTGTGCCGATAATAATTTTAGAAATCCACGGTTGTCTTTCATTCCAATCAAGAACATTTTACTTGTCTTGGGATCTAAACCTGTGGTCTCGATATCAAATACAAACCTGTGGATTTCGTCGTATTCATCAAACCCTTTGAATAACCTTTTACTTTTTTGGATTAAGTATTGTTCTACAGGTGATAATATTGTTATGCAGTCGGAATTATCTCTTCCCCAAGGATCAAGACCACCACCCTTAAAAAAGTTCACAAGGTTTGAATATGATTTTGTTGTTTTGACCAAGAAAGTCAATCCATTTTTTAATCTTTCGTCTCCGCGATCTTCTAATTTTTCTATTATAATGCCGTTTTCAGACATCGCCTTTTTTTGAAAGTCTTTATTACCTTTATAAAAGTTTTTTGTTCTAAGGTCACCAACCCAAGCAAATGGGATGAATGTATCCATTCTCAAAAGTTTTCCTTTGATTGGATCTTGTATTACCTTGAAAATTTTATCTGATTTGTAATCGTATTCTAATGCGACAATATATTTCTCGTCGTCTTCGCCGTGTAAAAAGCGCTCAATTTCTTCTTGTGGAACCATATGTGTATTTTTAAGTTTGGGTTATTATACTCACAAAAAATATTGTGATTTCCCTTTCTTAATAAATAATGGTTAAATGGTGAAATGTCAAATGATGTTGATGTATAAATTTGAAACTATTGGTGCGATCAACTCTCCGTTTTCTAATATAATTGAAAATTCTCCAATAAATCTTCCTTTTTTATTTGTGTCTCTTGCCGACCATTTGTAATAGATATAATATTCTCTGTCTGAGTCCGGATTTGTCCTATCTTTTTCTGTAAGATATGCCGGTTGCATAAATATTTTTTGAATACCATTATCTTCACTTTTCATCGAGAATCGGATGTTTGCGTTATCCAAAATCTCATAAAAGTTTTTCCAAGAGTCGGTTCTTCCGTCTCTGATAACATCCATTTTTAAAATTGGCAAACTTGTATTTTGTTTTATAAAAAATTCCATATTAGATAAATATTTTAATATTAAGTAAAATAAACATTATTACAAGTTACACTTGGAGATGTACAACCACCTATGGCAGTCCCTATTGATTGTACTAACGTTGTATTATATGGTGGTGTTGTTGATATTGAAAACAATTTACCTGAAGAAGATCCGTCAACAATATATAAAGTATTATTTTGCGTAAATATACCATATGGTTCTGAAGTTGCTGAATAAATATTTATATCAAACTCTAATGCTCCTGTAGTGTAATTATATTGAGTTATCCATGCATTCATAGAATTATCATTATACGTAACAATTAATTTATCGTTAGTTGTATATATCATATCGCCAGAAACAAACCTATTTGGTAAAATTGACGTTATAGCGGTATACGTCGCTGCGGTCGTTGATATGTCTATTTTAATTAGGGTATTACCCGAACTACTTATTAATGTTGTATTATCTTTAGCTGTTAATCCTGCACCTAAATAGGTTGGTGTAGTTATTGTTCTGACCGCTGTACCACTAAAAGGACAAGGGGTATAATCATACTCTATGATTTTTTTACCTAAATTATTATATGCCCATATTTTGTTAGATGTTGATGCGATATCAAACAAACCAAAATTAATTTGAGGACTAAATGAGGTACTAATATTGGTTAGGGTATTTGCCGTAGTATTATAAAAATAAACCGAACTGTTTGATGGTCCGTTCATTATTACGGTACATCCAGTAAAACATGCCGGTTCCGGTGTCGGTATCGGAGTTAAACAGTTCGGACACCAAAAATTAAGTAAATTAAACTTATCTTCCAATATTCTAAAATTATGTTGTATTTGTGGTGAACTTAAAGGTTCGGTATACATTCTAAATTGTGATATACCACCCATAAATGTTCCACCAAAATTCTGTTCTAATAAAATATTTGTTGAAAGTCCTGACAAGGTGGTTGCACTTAATATGTTATTTGGAAATAATTCCGGATCTTGCCTGTACGGTCCGAATGGGGTTGAGCATCCAGAGAAAATTAAATGGTCGTGTAATCCTTGAGTACCCCCTCCGAATGATATGTTAAAAGGAACACCAACTTGTTTTTCTTTTTCCGTATTTAATTCTCTCGGAATTATTTCTTCAAAATCCTCTATAACTAAAAACAAATATCCGTTAACATATAATTTTAATGTACCTAATCTGTAATTTAATTCGTCAAACCATTTTTTATCAAACCTAACTTTATAAACTTTTGGTTCGGCAGTTGATCCTGAATGTGTTTCAGGTGGTCCGATTAATTTATAAGATTGACCATCTATTGATGATTGGGTTGTAACTACCCTTAAATCGTTAAGTCCTCCTAAATTTCCTAAGTCACAATCTTCTAGATTTCGGTATCTCTCAAACACGGCACTAATCATAACCCACCTTTCGTTAGTTGTGCCGGTACATTCTACGTTACATATATCATATATTGGTTGGGATATTACTTCGGTTATTGTGTATCCCGTTTGAAAAGTTAACCCCGTTGTTCCACAACTCCCTGTGGTTACACAGTCTCCAGTTATTTTTAAATATTTTACAGCAATACTTGGATTTGATGCGCACCCATCAAACCTTAACGATATCGCACTTGATAGAACGTCAAATTTTGGGTCTGTTTCAGGTAATGGTACAATTTCTGTACTCGCACAACCACAATTACACCCTATATTATGTACAGTGGTTGATCCACTAATAGGATAAACGTGTATACAATTTGCGTTTGTTACTCCCGTATCTGAACAAGCGCACGACTCAACACAGGATAATTTATTTGTTACTCTTGTATATCCTGAATTAGACTGAGGAGAACCTGCCGCGTTATGGTAATATTTATTTTCCGCTCTCGTACCAAAATAAAAGAAAGTTCCAGCATTTGATGGGTATTTGTCATTTAAATATTCCTCAATTGGTGTGAATGGCACATATTCGTTGGTGACTCTTGGTTTTAACATCATCTCAACAGACCACCCCTTATTTACTCTTTCGGGAAATACTTCATAGTCATATCCATTTAATTTATAAAATCCTTGGTAGAACCCACCATATAATTCTTGATAATACCCAATAGTGTTTGCACTTTTTGATACGATATTATATAATGTATTTTTTGGTCTACCCGAAAAAACAACATTAGGTAATTGGGTATATCCCGTTACTGGGTGCATTTTAAATCTACTATCTCTATAATGTGGGTGAAACTTGTAGGTATTAGATATACCTTTAATATAGTATAAAGTTCCTCCTGACATTTTTGTAAACAACCCATTATCGGTAGCAACAAGACCAACGTCACAAATTCCCGTGTACGCTGTATAACAAGTAAAATTTGTATTGTTTGGATTATAATAATTTTTTGAAACAAATGTATTCCCTGAAATATATTTACCGTAATTCAATGTTGGTTGTATGGTTGTTCCTGTATTGTTTAAATCGATAAATATTGGTAATCTGTTTCCGTCGTCCTCTCCAATTAATTTGGTTGAGAACACAACCTCTTCGTCGTAACTTCTTTCATCCAAAGATAAAGTTAGATCAAAATATTGACCGTAATTCATCTTCATTGAATATTTTGGGTAATAATACGAATTTATATTTTGACTTGGCATTCTTTTTTATGATAAATACTTTAGTTGATGTATTTATAGGTAAAAGCCTGAATGAAAACTTATAAATATTCAACAAAGGAGAGAGCTGAAAGAGTCGCAAAGACTTTAGGGTGTAGTGGATGTCATTCACACGATGAGGATGGTAAAAAAATATATATGCCGTGTAAGGATATGAAAACCTTTAAAGAAAAAACAAAAAAAGAAACTAAAGGGAAAGAACAAGAAGTTACCGAGTTGGTGGACGATGACGGAACTTGGTTAAGTTCAAATTTACCTATTATTGATCCGGCAAGTGCGGGTGTTGGAACAAAAACAACCGACCAAATAGTTCAGATGTCTAGAATGCCAAGAGATCCACTTTTAAGGGGGTGGTATGGTTATTACGGTGAGTCAGAATTAAAAGAAACGGATATGTCAGACGCATTTGGATATGAGGACACTTTATTTATGGATTACGATGAAACGGTTAACCACTTTCAAAAAAAATTAGGGTTGGATAAAGATTCAGCAATTGAAAGAACAATACAACAAGGGAAAAAACCAAACTTACATAAAAAAACACCAAAAAAAATTAGTAAGTTAAAAAATTATATTGATAGGTTAATTTTAAAAGAAAAAGAAATTGATGAATCTGAAATCGCAGAAGATATTTTAGTAGATAAAACTAAAAGTAATTTTTTAAATAAAAAGGAAGAGAATGATGTTGATAAAATTATTTTAAAAAACATAACGTCTTTAAAGAAAATGGCCCGAAGTCAAGGAATAACAACACAACAACTTATAAGATTAATTAGTCGTGAACAGTAATTTATATAATAGAAAGGCAAAATTGCCAAGTGATCTTATTAAACATTTAAAAAAAAATGCTAGTTCTGTTAGTGCGGATTCAAACACAGAAGGGTTTAATCGGAATCAAGATTTGGTAGATGGTGGAATTGTTACATACCAACAAATAAAACGTATAAAGAGTTGGTTTGACGATTATAACGGTAATAAAGAAGACGCACCCTTTATATTAAATGGTGGTGATAGAATGAAGTCTTGGTGTGATGAGGTGTTGAGAGTTTGGAGAAGTGGTGATTCATCAAGTAAGGAACATAAATCGGGTACCGGAATGCAAAATCAATATTTGGATTCTCACGAAAAAAACAGTTTTAATTTGGCGGATACCCACACAACAACCGCAGACAATTTAAAAGTTAACTCAGTTACTGAGGAAGTAAAAAGAATAAATAAACTAATAAACATTATTAAATAAGATGCCAGTACAATCAGATAAATTAGATTTTTCACAACCTGACAATGCGTTGTCTAAAATTGCTGAAGAACAAAGAAAAAAATTATTTCCAAGAAATGATTTTAAACCTACAGACCAATACTCAACGGTTCATCCCGATGCTATCGCAAATGGTGATAAGATCGGTAGGGGTACCGGTGGGGATCTAGATGTCTATAATCAAAAAGCCGGTACTTCTACCGATATTTTTGAAAGAAAAGACGATTTAAAAGTAAACAAATACTCAACAAATAACCCATACTATAACGTTAAATGAAACTACTTAATAGTTTAAAAAATATTGTATCAGAAGCCGCAGCGTTAGGTGATGTCCAAGACTCCATTAAAAAGAAAAATGTTATTATCATTTATTATGATGGTAATGATAATGGTGGTAAGGGGTATAGAACGATTGAACCTGTATGTTTAGGGTACAGTAAAAAAGGTAATTTAGTTTTAAGGGCTTGGGAGACTGAGGGGTCTTCTTGGTCAGAAAAAAACAAGGGAAATTTTTTACCAGGATGGAGACTTTTTAGGTTAGATAAAATCTTTACTTATAAACCAACGATGGATAACTTTGTTGATGTAAGACCTAAATATAATCCTAACGGTGATAAATCGATGGAAAGGGTATTAATAAACGCAAAATTTAATAATTTAGAAAATATCGCATAATATGGGAGCAGCAGAAGATTTAATGCAAAGACTTGCAGTATCAAAAAAAATAATGGAGAGAACCGAACAAATAAAATCGGGAGATATCGATAGTAGACGATATAATATACCAACGGTTCAAGATTTTGAACCTGTTCAGGCAAAATATAACGTACCCGAAGAGTTTTTATCAGAATCAACAATACAAAGACCGTCACACGATCCAACAAAACCATTAGATAATGATAGGGTTTTAAACTCAAAATTACCCGATGAGATAAAAAGACTTATGATCGAACAACCAATCGTCCAACCAACAAGTGTTGGTGGATCGGCAAGTATCTCGGAAGAAGTAATACAAGGAGCACAGAGACTAATGAATATGGATAAAAATAAAATTACTGATTTTCCTAAAAGTAAGGTATCCGAAAATTCAAATATAAACACACAAGCATCAAATTCAAATAATGTTAATGTTAATGAGATTAAAACTATGTTACGTGACATAGTTAGAGATACCGTTAGGGATGTTATTAGAGAGGAATTAAAAGAGGCTGGTATGTTGGTTGAATCAACGACTAATTCTAACGACACCATTCAGTTTAAAGTTGGTCAACATTTATTTATTGGTAAAGTCACTAAGGTTAAAAAATTAGAAAAATAAAAAACATTTTAGTTTTACAATCCACCTCAAAAGGGTGGATTTTTTGTTTTATATTGGTTATGTTTTACCTAAATTAAATTTTATATGAGCAAAATAAAAGTATTAGTATTACCTTCAGATAAAACGGGAGTCGGAAAATTTCGGTCTATAGACCCTCACGTTATGTTACAAAATAATCACGCAGATGAATTCCATGTGGATATAGACTACGAACCAAAAGTAAACGATTATAACTATTGGAAACAATATGATATTGTACACTTTCATAGAACCATTGGTCACGAATATGAAAATTCGGTTAATCTTATTAATAGATTAAACTCAATCGGCATCGTTACGATAATGGATTTAGATGATTATTGGTTACCAACAAAAGAACATCCAGTACATCAGTTGGTGGTTCAAAACAAATTACACGAAAAGATAATGGCAAACTTAAAAGTTGCTGGTCACGTAACAACAACCACATCCGTTTTTGCAAGTGAGATTAGTAAGTTAAATAAAAATGTTTACATACTACCAAACGCAATCAACCCAAAAGAACCACAGTTCCAATCAGAGACACAACAATCAGATAAGTTACGTTTTGGATGGTTAGGTGGATCATCACACTTACACGATCTTAAATTATTGGATGGAACGATCAACAAATTAAAACCATTAAAAGATAAATTTAGTATGTATCTTTGTGGTTTTGATACAAGAGGTACCGTTACAGAAATTAATCAACAAACGGGAGAACAAAAACAAAGGGATATTAAACCTGAAGAAACGGTTTGGGCTCGTTATGAAGAAATCTTTACCGACAGATACAATATGGTTGATGAAAAACATAAAGACTTTTTAATGAAATTTAAAGAAGATGAGTATGTTTCGGATGTATTACCATTCTATAATCGTGTTTGGACTAAACCCGTTACGAGTTATGCAACAAATTACAGATGGTTTGACGTATCACTTGCACCAATCAAAAACCATATCTTTAATAGGGTTAAATCACAACTAAAAGTAATTGAGGCTGGTTTCTATAAGAAAGCAATTATTGCTTCAAACGTAGGTCCTTATACAATCGACTTGAAACATTCACTACAAAATGGTAACTTTGTTGATGGAAACGCACTTTTAGTTGATGAGGTTAGAAATGGTGATTGGTCAAAATATATGAAAAAATTAATTGAGAACCCTAATTGGGCATATGATTTAGGTCAACGTCTTTATGAAACGGTCAAAGACACATACGATCTAAATAAAGTAACAAAAGACAGAGCAGAATTATATTTAAGTTTAGTAAAATGATAAACATACCTATTACAAAAATGTTATTTTTAGACATCGAAACTGTCGGTGTTTGTAAAGATTGGTCAACATGCCAACAAAGTAATCCAAAAATTGCCGAACAATTTGTTAAATATTTTGATTGGTTTTTAAAAAGATTCCCTGAAGACAATTATGAGACGGATGGGTTGGAGGAAGAACTTCAAAAAATGAATGATGTGTATTCAAAACGCACAGCACTTGTTCCTGAGTTCGCAAAGATCGTTTGTGTGTCGATGGCTTTTGTTATGGAAAATGGAGAAGTAAAAAAACAAACTTTTTCAGGTGACGACGAAAAAAAGTTATTAACCCAAGTTAGAGACTTACTTGACAGATGTCAAAAGTTAGATTTTTATCTTTGTGGTCACAATCTAAAGAATTTTGACATACCTATGATGGCAAAAAGAATGATAATAAACGGAATTTTACCGTCTAAGTTATTACCATCTTACGACACGAAGCCTTGGGAAGTTAAAGCTATCGACACAAAAGAAATTTGGCAATATGGATCATACACCTCAATCGGATCTTTAGATTTGGTTTGTGCAACATTAGACATACCAACACCTAAAGATGGTGAAATAAATGGTGGTATGGTACACGAAGCGTATTGGAGTGGTAATAGACTATCAGAAATTGCCGAATATTGCGAAAAGGATGTTGACGTATTAATACAATTTATAAAAAAATTAAAAGAATTAAAATAATGATTGAAAAATTAAAAAATTTGAACACATTAAAGAATGTTCAAGCCAAGTTAAGTGGTTTAGATGATGAATCAACAGAATCAATGTTTAAGTCTATTGGGGTAAACGTAGATGAACTTGAGAGTCTGTTTTTAGATTCTTCATCAAGTAAAATACCTTTAAAGTTTGTTAACGAAACAGAAAATAAGGACCCCGATTACGAATATGATTCCGACTCTGGATTTGATTTAAGGTCAACGGAAGAATTATGGGTGCAGGCTAATGATAGAAAATTAATACCGACAGGATTAAGAGTTGATATACCGGAAGGGTACGAAATCCAAGTTAGGTCAAAAAGTGGTTTAGCGTTAAAACAAGGTCTTATGGTTTTAAATTCTCCAGGCACTATTGATAGTGGGTATCAAGGGGAAATAAAAGTTATAATATTTAACACAACAAACGAAAGAATTAAAATTGAGAAGGGTCAAAAAATCGCACAAGCGGTTCTTTGTCCTGTGGTTAATGGTAAATGGGTTAACCTAATTAGAGTTGAAGAAATCGGAAAAAAAGACCGAAATGATAAAGGATTTGGATCGACAGGTTTATGATAACAATAGGATTTTCCACAAGAAAAGTTGATAATAATTTTGTAGAATTATTAAGAAAAACATCAGGCATACCAAAATGTGAGATTGTCCCCATTGAAAATAATGGAGAATTTTCATTAACCGAATTATATAATAAAATATTAGCCCAATCATCGAACGATATAGTTATATTATGTCACGATGATATTTACTTTGATACAAAAAATTGGGGTAATAAAATCTTAAACCATTTTAAAAGAAATCAGGATTATGGTATTTTAGGGTTGGCAGGAACCACAATAATGCCGAAATCAGGCAGATGGTGGGACGACCCATCAAAAATGAAAGGGATTGTTAATCACGAACACGGAGGAAAAAAATGGGAGTCAAAATATTCACCAAGCAAAGGTAATGAACTTGATGATGTTGTTTTGGTTGACGGACTTTTTATTGTTGTTAATAAAAAAAATATTAAGGAGAGATTTAATGAAGAGATCGGTGGATTCCATTTTTATGATGTTGATTTCTCATTTAGAAACTTTATTAAGGATGTTAAAATTGGTGTTATGTATGATGTTAGAGTTACACATAAATCGATTGGTCAAACAAATTTTCAGTGGGAAAAAAATAGAGAGATATTTGCTGAAAAATATAAAGACGTATTACCCGTTAAAGTTAAACGAAATTTAACATTAGATTCTCCATTAAAAGTTTTGTTGTCCTGCTTATTTTTTAAAACGTTCACCGGTTCAGAAATGTATGTTTATGAGTTAGCTCGGGGGTTAAAAAAATTAAATTGTGATGTTACCGTTCTTTCAGACGTTAACGGACCGCTATCTAAACTTGCACAACAACAAGGAATTAAATCATTACCATTTTCAAATGCTCCGGGATTTAAATTAGGTGACGGAAAGTGGGGCGTATCAACACCTCAAGGACCACAACCATCACAACCAAATGTTATGTATAAGATTGGGGAGGTAGATTACGATATTATCCATACCCAACATACACCAGTAACAAATCAAATATGTCAGATGTACCCAAACATAGATAAGATATCAACGATACATTCTGAAGTTATTGAATTAGAAAACCCTGTAATAAATGAAACTATTAAAAAATATATTTGCATTAGACCCGAAATCCAAAACCACATATCGGTAAACTTTAACATACCAGTATCGGATACCGAAGTGATATATAACCCAATAGATGTTGATAGGTTTAATACTAAAAACACAAAAGATAGTGGGTACGTTTTGTTTGTCGGAACTTTAGATTATTTAAGGGAAACAACAATTAAAGATTTGGTCGAATATAGTAAGTCAATCAATAAAGAATTTTGGATTGTCGGAGAAAACAAATCAAACTATTTGGATGATTTGTTAAAATACGACCACGTTAAGTATCATAGTGCAACAAATAGTGTCGAGTCGTTTGTCAAAAATTGTTCTGAAACTGCAGGAATATTATTGGGAAGAACAACAATCGAAGGATGGTTGTGTGGAAAACCAGGTTGGATCTATAATGTAGATGAATCGGGTTATATTTTAAATAAAGAAAGGTTTGACATTCCTGAAGATGTTAGTAAATTTAATTCATTAGAGATTGCAAAAAAAATAAAAGAAGAATATATAAAAATTTTAAATTAAATGAAATTACTAGTTAAATTCCCCACTAGGGGAAGAAAAGATAAGTTTTTTTCCACATTAAATTTATACCACGAATATTGTGAGGATATCAATAACACAGAATTTCTAATATCAATAGATTCGGATGATACCGAAATGAATTTAGAAGAAGTTGTTAATCGTATTAATGCATATAAAAATACAAAGGTGGTTATTGGTAATTCATTATCTAAAATAGATGCGGTAAATAGAGATTTGGGTGACTTTGAAAAAGAATGGGACATTTTACTTTTAGCCTCTGATGATATGATACCTCAAGTAAAGGGATACGATAAAATTATTAAAGATAATATGTCATTTATTTATCCCGATACTGATGGTGTCTTATGGTTCAATGATGGGTTTCAAGGAAATAGATTAAATACCTTATGTATATTAGGAAAAAAATACTACGAAAGATTTAATTATATTTACCACCCAAACTATAGATCGTGTTGGTCTGATAATGAGTTTATGGTTGTTGGTAATTTATTAAAAAAACAATCATATATAGATCAAGTTATTATTAAACACGAACATCCAGATTGGGGGTATGGGAAAAATGATTTTGTTCACCAAAAAAATGTATCAGATTTTAATTATGACCATAACATTTACAAAATAAGAGAATCAAATAATTTTTATTTATGAAAGTAGCATTAAATACTATGGTTAAAAATGAGGGGGTAACACTAAAATTGGTACTCCCGATATGGGAAAAATATGAGGTTGATTATTATATTTTTTATGACGATAACTCAACAGACGACACTGTAGAAACAATATACAATATATTACCTAAAGAAAAGGTAATCATTATTAATGATAAGTTACCTGAATTTAATGAGGGTTATTATAGACAAAAAATGTTAGATAAGAGTAGGGAACTTGGAGTTGATTATATTATATCTTTAGATTCTGACGAATTATTAAGTTCGTCAATAACTAAAGATTTTAAAAGTTTCCTCTCAATTTATGATACATATGATCTATATCTTTTTTGGTATAATGTTGTTGAGGATGGTCTTATGTTATATAGATCAGATAGTCTTTACGAAAATAACTATAGAAGTTTTGTTTTACCTGTTAAACATATGGGGAATTTGGACACCTCACAATGGAAATACCACACACCAAGAACTCCAGTAGTGACTTTACCAAGAACATTTACTAAAGATTATGGTGTAATACACTTACAATCCGCAAATAAAAAATACTATGCATTTAAACAGTTATGGTATAAACACCACGAATTGATTAATTATAAACACGACATCACATTTATTAATAATAGGTATGATCCGGTTGTTAATAATTTAAACTTTAACCCACAGTTCACACCACAAAATATTATAGAGGGTATTAATATTGATCTGTCATTTTATGATGGATTAGAAGAAGAAAAGGGTTACGTTAAGTTTATAAAGGATCACTATAATGAAGAATTAATAACATTTGGTAAAGAGTATATAATATGGAATTAACAATAGGAATTACAACATTTTCAAAAAGATTTGATTACATATCCAATCTAATACCCCAAATACGGTTTTTTTCTGATTCACCAATAATGATCATAATTAACGGAGAAAAAGAAGGTAAATTAGATGATGAATACATTAAAAAAATGTTATCATTATGTTCAAAATATAATCAAATATATCCCGTTTTTTTTCAAGAAACCAGAGGACTCTCCAAATTATGGAATACAGCAATTGTAAATTCTTTTCACGACAACATATTACTGTTAAATGATGATATTGAAATTAATAATCAGGAGATTTTTGATTTTTGTGACTTTATTATTAAAAGTAAATCATTTAGTGGTATGTGTAAAATAAATGGTTCATTTTCGCATTTTGTTGTTAACAAACAACTAATGGAGGAAATTGGTTTTTTTGATGAAAGACTTATGGGTTTTGGTGAAGAAGATGGGGACATAACGTATAGGTTATTAAAAATCAATAAGGAGGTTGGGAATTATACTGTAAATGGGGTTATTAATATAATTTCTAATGTAAGACACGAACACGTAAAATCGGGTGTTGGTAAGTATTCAAAATTCAATAGGGACTTCATCTACAATGAAAAATATAAACCAAACCCATCAGGTAATATTAGAGGTATGTTTGACACACCTATGGACGAAGTTTTAACTAACGAAAACCAATACCCGTATGAAATATTTTTTAGAGAAAATAAAAATAATTTATAAAAAATGATTATTAGTAATTTAAACCAAATAACAAAATTTAAAACTTTATTCCCTATTGATTCAAATGGTAGGGAAATATATGTGTGTAAAATAACTAATACTCAATTTTACGAAGATAAAATTTTTTATCCTAATGTGTTGATCTTTAATAGCGAAAAAATAATACAACCAATAAATGAAACTATTCTTTCATTAAAAGATATTAGTCTAAAAAATACAAAAAAAGAATTATCACCTATAAGTAAAATAGATGGTAATCCTTATTTTTTCTTCATCTATAATACTGATAACTATTATCATTTTGTTTATGATACATTACCATATTTAATTACGTTTTTTGAACTTAAAAAAGAAATTCCCAATCTAAAACTTTTAATGAATTACCCTAATTACCAAAAGTTTGAACACTATAAATTTGTTATTGAATTCCTACAGATTTTATCAATAAACAAAGATGATATAACAATTGTAAACCCATCTATTGTTTATGATAATATTTACGTATCTAATTCGTATACTCACGACGGTAAATCAAATATTAAACCAAGAAATGAGGTTTATGAGTTTTATAACACTATAGTTAATTCTATAACTAATGATAATAAAAAAGAAAAATTACCGACAAAAATTTATATTTCTAGAAGAACATGGATTAATAAAGACACATCAAATATTGGTACAAATTATACAACAAAAAGAAGATTATTAAATGAAGACGAGATTGTTGAGTATTTAAAAACTAAAGGTTTTGTTGAGGTTTTTACTGAAAATCTTTCGACACATGAGAAAATAATATTGTTTAACAATGCGGAACATATTATCGGACCAATAGGTGGGGGGTTATGTAATGCTCTATTTTCCAATAAAAAAACAAAATTAACAATTTTAAATTCACCCACTTTTTTTGACGTAAACTATCGGTTTTTATATTCGTTTGAAAATGTTAATTATAAAATATTAGATATTTCTGAACATACAGAAAATGGTAAAATAAAAAAATTTATGAGGGTTAAATTCGATAATAAAGTGGGTGAAGTTGTTGACATAGATGATGATTATCTTACTATTAGTTATAGTGATATGGACGTTGCGGGATGGAACAATCAAATTAAATTTAAACAAATTATTAAAAATATAATGGAAGTAACACCTTTAGATAATGGTCTTAATTCTGAATGGATAATCGATATTAAAAAATTAAAAGAAATTATATGATTAATTATGTAATTTATGGTCATACGGATTATTTGGATGTTTTAAATATCCAAACTGATTACTCACAAAACAAGGGACATTTGACTCTTTTTATAAATGAAAATAATTTAGAACTAACAGATTTATATGAAAAATATAATGAGGTTGTTTTTTATGATGATGAGGGCACTTACGCAACAAGAGTTTTAAGTTGCTTAGAAAAAATAAACTATGATTATATATTATTCATTCACGACATTGACATTATATTGAAAAGTGATGATAGAACTATTGAGAAATTGTTTGAGTTTTTAAGAACAAATAATTTTGATAGAGTCGATTTAAAATTTTCAGATAAGTTTAGCCGATCGACAAAATTAATTAAAATAAATGATTTAGACGATATATCGAAATGGGAACAAATTAGTATTAATGAGATTGAGAAAAAAAATAATATCCCGTATTTAATTGATCAGGATGATGTGACCAATTACATATATAATGTAAACCCATCCATATGGAAAAGAGAATCTTTTATTGATTTACTTAGTAATTTTAAACATAAAAATTATCGTACCATAGAAGAGACTGATGTCCAAGAGTACTCAAAAAAATTCAAAATATTTAAAATGTTTTCAAACAAAAAACTAAATTGTGGGTATTTCCAATGCTTGGAAAGTTTTGTATACTTACATATTAGTCATAATGGTAAACTTTTACCATTAAACATGAACTTTGTTACGGTTTATGGTCAATCTTACGGAGACATAAGCAATGAATATATAAAAATTGTAGAAAAATATAATCTAATAAAATCAAATAAATGGTATAAATAATATGAGCTTAGAACAATTAAAAGAATGTAAATACATATCCAGCGTTGGGATGTTGCTGTCATTAGATGATAATAACATTATAACCTATCAAAAAGAACCTCACAGAATAACTCACGATTTCGCAAAATTATTGAATGGCAAAGATGGTGATTGCATCTATATTAAATTTGCATTCTTTACCCAATTTATACATCAAATTTTACCTCACTTAAATTATAAATTTATATTAATCACAGGAGACGGCGATGAAACAATGCCAGACGATATGATTGGTGCTGAAACATTTAATAATATTATTAATGACACAAGACTATTACATTGGTATTCAGTAAACTGTAATGAACATTATCATGAAAAATTTTCATTAATACCTATTGGTGTAAATTTTCACTCTCTAACATTTGGTGAATTTTGTGGGTGGAGTAACGGCGCAATGACACCAAAAGAACAGGAAGAAATGTTGGATGCCATAAAGAAAACTGCTGGTGAATTCCATCAAAGACAATCTAAATGTTACTCTAATTTTCATTTTGTAACATATCAGGAATTTGGTAACCCAAGACAGGACGCAATTAATAAAATACCAAAAGATTTAATTTATTACGAACCTTCATTTTTAGATAGGGAGACGACATGGACAAATAATGCTCAGTACGCATTTACCATTTCCCCAATGGGACATGGTATGGATTGTCATAGAACGTGGGAATCACTAATGTTAGGTACAATTGTAATTGTAAAAAAATCTCAATTAGATAGTTTATATGAAGATTTACCGGTACTTATAGTGAATGATTGGGATGAAATAACACAAGAATTATTAGATAAAACAATTGAAGAGTTTAAAAATAAAAATTTTAACTATGAAAGAATCACCCTAAAATTTTGGGTAGATAAAATCCGTAACACCCCATACCAAATATGATATCTTTTGATGTAAAAAAATTTGAATCTTCAGACAACCCGTATGGCGATAAATTAAAATTTGTCATTTATAGTCATTCTTCTTTTTTAGACGTATTAAAAATACAAATTGATTATTTAACCAATATTGGGGATATGATTTTAATCATAAATAAAAATGATGAGGACCTTAATGATATTTATAATAATTTTGAGAAAGTTATATTTTACGATGACTCACAACCATATGGTTATCGATTATTGAGTACTATTAAAGAAGTACCCTATGATTATTTTATTTTCATACATGATAATGACATTGTCTTTCATATTAATGTAGAAAAAGTAAAAAGTATGTTTATCTTTTTGCGTGAAAATAACTATGATAGAGTAGATTTTCAATTAGCGTATGATTTTGATACTCTAAAAGGTCAAGAAATAATGGATGACGAGTTATATTATATTAAATCATCAAACACCGATACCACTAATAAAGGTTATCCATATAACGTAAATCCATCAATATGGAAAAAAGAAACATTATTGGATATAATGAATAAATTCGGATTCAGAGATTATAGGACAATTGAACACCCTGACACACAAAACTACGCGGTGAATTTTAATATATTTAAACTTTTTTCAAAAAAGAAGTACCAATGTGGGTATTTTATTTGTACGGAACCATTTAGATATATCCATATCACGCATAGTCAAAAATATCTAAATATAGACACATTACCTAATGGATCGTGTGATGACATAAAAGATGAATACGAAAAGATAATAAATAAATATAGTTTAAAAAAATCAAGCAAATGGATGTAATTAAAAATATAAATAAACCAATCTTTATCATAGCTCATAAATATTTTAGAGGCTATGACTCATATAGTGAATATTATGTGCAAACAATACAAAAATATTATGAGGACTCTCTTATCATTTTTGTTGATAACAACTCAACACACAAAGAAGATATTTTTGTAAATTTAAGAAATTATAAAAATGTAATATTATTAGATAATGATATAGACTGTAAATTTGAAATTGGGGCATACCAAGTTGGTATGAAGTATCTTTTAGATAATTCATTAATTAATGATTATTCATATATTGTTTTTACACAAGACACCTTCATATTAAAAAATAGATTAGATTTTAACTCACTTTATAACTCCGACGTTAAAGCTTGTACTATAAATTCATATTTCCAAGATGGTATGTTACAAGGTATCTCAAATGAAGTACTATCAAAATTAGGATTACTTGATAATTTAGACAAATGCACTTTTTGTTGGTGTTGTAGTTTTATTATTTCATCATCAAAAACTGAGCAGTTATATGATTATTTTAAACAAATAGTTATTACGAGTAGATCTGAAAGTTGTGCTGCGGAAAGATATTTAGCTAGAATATTATGGGAATTAAATGACCATAAAAACTACGATATTGATGGGGATATTAGATACTTAGGTGATATGTGGAATAATGTAGCGAACACTGAACCTAAATATGATTGTCACTCAGTTAATCCTTTTGATGATAATATAAAAACTTTTTTTGTTAAAAGAGCCCAACAAAAAACGGAATATACAGTAGATAGATGATAATTGAAAAAATAAATAACAGCTTCTTATATTACACAGATATTCAAGTTATACATACTAGAGAGTATTATAACTACATAGTTGGTTTGTTAAAAAATTGGTTATATGGTAGTACTGAAGATATAAACGTTATCTTTGGTGATTATTTTTTTGAATTTAATAATAATAATAAAACCATAAAGATTGACATACAATGTGAGCATACACTAGTAAAAGAAGGTGGTAGGTCTGTTAATGATAAAATTTATGGTAATGTAAAAAATTCAGATGGGGTTTATTTAGTACGTATTGATAAGTTTAACTATCTTAATTCATTAGATTATATTATTGAATATAGTTTACCTAATATTGAGAACATTAGGTCTTGTGGTAAATTCCAAAACTTTTTATCAAAAGTAATTTATGTACCCCCGTTATTAAATAGTCCTAATTTTAGTGGAGATAAAACTAAAGTAATTACTTTATTTGATTCAAAATCTAACTTTAGGAGAAAAAACACTTTAACACAAATGAGTAAGTTAGGAATTAATAACACCTCGATTACTGATTGTTTTTCAAATGAGTGTTTATTAGACTTATATAATAAAACAAAAATTATGGTGAACATACATCAGACAGATCACCACCATACTTTTGAAGAATTGCGTGTTTTACCCGCATTACTTAATGGCGTTATAATTATTAGTGAGGATGTCCCATTAAAAGAAAAGATACCATATAATCAATATATCATTTGGACTAGTTATGATAACGTACCAAGTAAAACTAAAGACGTAATTAATAACTATGATTTATATTATGATAAAATATTCAATGATCCAAAACTTTTAGATATATTAAATAATATGAAAAATAAAAATGAAAATTTGTTTAAATCGCTTTAATATATGAAAGTTGCACTATTAATTGCTGGATATGTAAGAAATTATGAAACTAGTATTGAATACATACAGAATGAAATAATTAAAAAATTTGATGATGTTGATGTATATTTACACATCACAAAAAGTGAAAACGTTGAAGATAAATACCTCAATCAAATTGAGGACTCAGACATTCAAAAAATAGTAGACTCACTTAACCCAATAACTACGATTGTTGAAAATAACCAACCTTATGTTAGTGATACTAGAATTAATAATGTAATTAATCTTTGGTCCAAGTTATATAAACTAAATGAAATAAAATCTATAAGAGAATCAGAATCAACTGAATATGATATAGTCATAAGGTATCGATTAGATTTAAACATATTAACTAAAAATTTATTTGATTATAATATTGAAGACGATGTTATTTATTTACCGTCAGATACTAAAATGGATAAAACTAGATTAACTAATCCTGAAGATGGGTATCTTTGTGACGCTCTCGCCTTTGGTAAGTCAAGAATAATGGATAAATATTTTAATATTTATGAATATTATGGTAATAACTTTTTACCGGTATCTGAAACATCGTTATTTGAATATTTAACAAATACAAATATTAGTTTTAAGAAAATAGATATTGTTTATAATTTTTTACTATCAAAATGTAATATTTTTGCCATTTGTGGAGATTCAGGTTCGGGAAAATCAACATTAAGTGAGTTATTAAAAAATTGTTACAATAATTCTTTTACATTAGAATGTGATAGATACCATAAATGGGAACGTCATAATAAGAATTGGAAGAAAACCACACATTTAAACCCAAAGTCGAATTACATTACCAAAATGGAAGAGGATATTTTTAATCTAAAGTTAGGTAATGAAATATATCAAGTAGATTATGATCATCACAGTGGAAAATTCACTGAAAAGCAATTAATTAATCCTTCCGATAATTTAATCGTTTGTGGGTTACATAGTTTGTATGGTGACACTAATCTATACGATTTAAAAATTTTTATGGATACCGATGAAAATTTGAAAAAAAAATGGAAAGTTAGACGTGACGTTTTGGAAAGAGGTTATAGTGTTGATAAAGTATTGGAGAGTATTGAAAAAAGACAAAAGGACTTCGATGAGTTTATTAAACCTCAAAGAGAAAACGCTGATATTGTAATACGTTTCTTTAGTGAAGATGACATAGATTATCATAATTTAAATTATAACGAATCATTAAGTTTAGAAGTATCTATAGGTAAAAACTGTAAAAATTTAAAGACCGTTTTAAAAGACCTTGAGGATTTAAACATCAATTATAAAATTAATAAAAATCATAATTTCACGAGTATCACTTTTGACCGATACACGGAATTTAACTATAAAGACAACAGTTTTTTAAAAAATAATAAGACAAATAGTTTTTACGACATTATACTATACCTTATTTTTCATATCAACTTTACTATTTAATTTTTTTATCTTAGTTTTTTATTGAAATGAGGTTATTTAAAAAAGATAATAGGAAAAAACTGATCAACTTATCCAAACAAATAAGTAAGTACTGTGTTGGTATGGAAGGTAATGTATCAGGAAAGGATGGTAATTTTTTATATATAAAGGCAAGTGGTAGTTATCTTTATAACATAGGTTTAAATGATTTAGTAAAATATGATTTTAATAGTAATCAGTTAAATAATTTTAAAAAAAAAGGTAGTATGGAGTTAGGATTTCATACCTTTTTACTTGGACATGAAAATATAAATTTTATTTCCCACACACACCCAAGTAAAACACTTTCAATATTATCAAGTGATAAATGTATGGAATTTGCCAATCAACGTATATTTCCTGATCAAGTTATTTTTAATGGGGAAAAATCGTGTATTGTTCCTTACGCAAAACCAGGTGATGAACTAACACATATAATTAAAAAGTATGTAACAGAATTTATTAAGGAAAATGATATATTTCCAAAACTAATTTTACTTCAAAATCACGGTATTATTGCGTGTGGTTCCACAATTGAGGAGTGTGTGATAATTTCAGACATTTGTGAAAAGTCTGCAGAAATTTTTCTAAGTTCACCTAAAATAAATTTTCTTAGAAAACAAGACATAAATAGTTTGTTAAATGACGAAAAAGAAAAATATAGAAAATCATTATTATGAATAGAGAAGGAATAAGTTTAGGTTGGAATTGCTCCGCCGCCCAAGAGGGTCTGTCAATCGGATTACGAAAAAATAAATCTGATGGTTATAATACCTGCCCATTTGATATGATGATATCAAATTATATCGGTATTTGTGAATGTATTAAGGACGATTTTAAACATTTTTGTGACCCCAAATATTTAGAACTACGTCCGGCACCTAAAATGACCCAACACATACCAAATCAAAACGATGATGAATTATGGGTTTATAACACGTATTATAATTTTGTTTTTAACCACGAATCTCCATATCACGGCAATCTTTACTTAAATGAAACTTGGTCTAGTCCTTATCATTTTGTTGAAAACGATTTTAAAAATTTTATAGAAAGATATAATAAAAGAATAGAAAGTTTTAGAAACTATTTAAATGGTAATAATTTTATTGATTTCATTTTAGTTCGTTATAATTCGGTACCTTATGAATTAGAAAATATTATAAAAGAAAAACACCCAAACTTAAAATTTAAGATACATACAATATCAAGATTTACAAATAATAATATTGGTCATTTATATAATTGCACAGTAGATGGTGGTATTAGTTATGAAATGGATTATTTAGAATATATGGGTATAAATCAAAATAATAACCCAATGGAAATTAAAAGATATCTTTCTGACTTTAATGGTCTAATCGGTGATATTAATGAAAATATAACAATAATATGATTTTAAAAGTGATATATGTTGACGTAGATGAGACTATCTGTAAAACGTCTGAGGATAGGAAGTACGAAAACTCAACTCCAATCCATGAAAATATAAAAAAAATAAATAAACTTTACGATCAAGGACATACTATTGTTTATTGGACGGCTAGAGGTAGTAGAAAACAAATAAACTGGTATGATTTAACATATACCCAACTAAATGAATGGGGTGCTAAATTTCATGAATTGAGAACTGATAAACCATACTATGATGTCTTTGTTGATGATAAAACATTAAGGATCGAGGAGATATGAAAAATAAAAACGTAATACTAATCCCTCCTAATTTGGCGTATGGTGACTGTTTATCAGTCATAGGGTTACTTTATTATTTATTAGAATACTACGATACCGTTTATTTTTATTTAGGAAACACCCCAACTCTTTTGAATTACTATAATGATTATTTTGATAATGATCCATTATTTAATGAGCGTATTTTCATAACGACAGATCCTGAAAATCTAATTAATCAAGGAGAATATGGTGAATACCATATTTGTAATACAATGACAGGTGATTGGTCTGGACCTAATACCATATTTTCAGAACTTACCAATATTAATAAAGAATATTATTTTAATGATCTAAACCCGATTTATAATAAATTAGACATTCCGGAAGAACATAGGTGTCAACCAAACAAACATTTACCATCTAATGATATACAAGTTAACCATATCTTTTACTATGAGTTGATAGGTCTAAACAATACGGTTAGAATGGAATATTTTGACTACCGACGAAATTTAATTAAAGAGGAGTCATTAAAAAATGAAATTTTGTGGAGATATGGATTATCACCAAATGATAAATATAATATTATAAACGATCCTGTTGGTGAATTTAATAATGTTGATCCATATATAGAAAATAACTACACTACAATTAATATTAACTATCTATCACAAAGTCCAGGTAGGTTATTAAAATTGTTAGAGGGTGCGGAATCAATACATTTTATTGAGGGTTGCAATGTTAATTTTTTCTATCATTGTCAGTATAAAAATTTATTTAAATTCCATAGTAAAATAAATTTTCACGTATGGGTTCGTAATAGACATTGGTTTATACCTAAAATGAATTTAGATTATGCTTGGAAAATGATGAATAATCCAAAATTAAATAATTGGGAGTTTATTTTTGAAAAACAATAAATACATTAAAATTAAAAACTATGAAATTAATTTCACATAGGGGTAATATAAAGGGTCCAATCCCAGATAAAGAAAATAGACCGTCGTATATTGATTCTGCAATAAAATTGGGATATGAGGTTGAAGTAGATATACGATACGTTAACGGTGAATTTTATTTAGGTCACGATACTCCTGATTATAAAATACCTAATTCTTGGATTCTATCGAGAATATATGACTTGTGGTTTCACTGTAAAGATATCGAGTCAGCTCACGAATTGAAAAAATTAAATAGGGATATAAAGTTTTTTTGTCATTCAAATGACCCGTACGTGATAACGAGTGTTGGTTATTTATGGGTTCACGATCTTAACCTAACTTTAAATAATAATTGCATTATTCCTCTATTGTCAAAAAAAGAAATTATTAATAACAACATAAATTACGTGTATGCTATCTGTAGCGATTATATTATGTAACACACCATTAAAATGAAAAATATTAAATTAATAATACCTATGTCTGGTATCGGTAAAAGATTCATTGATGCTGGGTATTCAGATCCAAAACCATTAATTAAAGTTGATGGTAAACCTATAATTGAGCACGTGGTAAATCTATTCCCAGGTGTGACAGATGTTACGTTTATATGTAATGAAAAACACGTAATAGAGAATAATATAAAAGATGTCTTAACATCAATTTCACCTAACTGTACAATACATATAGTCCCTAACGGGGTTGTTAGAGGTCCTGTTGAGTCTGTTTTACAGATTACAGATTATATTGATGATGATTCTGAAATTATAGTGAGTTATTGTGATTATGGAACATATTGGGACTTTAATAAATTTTTAACCTACGTTAGGGAAAATAATTTTGATGGGTCAGTACCTTGTTATAAAGGATTTCATCCTCATATGTTAGGTACTGATAACTACGCATTTTGTAAAGAAAAATATAATATACTTTTAGAGATAAAAGAAAAAGAACCATTTACGAATAATAGAATGGATGAATTCGCATCTAACGGCACTTATTATTTTAAAAGTGGAAAAATATTAAAAAAATATTTTAATTCATTGGTTAATAATGATATTAAGGTAAATGGTGAATTTTATGTTAGTTTAGTATATAATGAATTATTAAAGGACGGGTTAAAAGTTGGGATTTTTGAGATCGATAATATGTTACAATGGGGAACTCCATACGACTTGGAGACTTACAAAGGTTGGTCTGATTATTTTAAGAATATCGTTAATAAACAACCAGAAATAAAAAATAACGACGACACAACATTAGTACTACCGATGGCAGGTAGGGGTAGTCGGTTTTCTGACATTGGTTTTAAGGAACCTAAACCATTAATTGATGTAAACGGTAAACCGATGGTAATTCAAGCAGTTAACTGTTTACCAAAGTCAAAAAATAATGTTTTCATTTGTTTAAAATCCCACATTAATGAATTTAAAATTGATGACAAATTAAAGGAAACTTATAGTGATTGTAAAATTTTAGACATAGATAAAACAACTGATGGTCAAGCCTGTACTTGCGAATTAGGAATAAATGAATTTAGTTTGGATCCCGAAAAACCAATTATGATTTCAGCATGTGATAATGGAGTATATTATGATACTAATAAATATATGGAATTGGTTTCCGACACAAATAACGATATCATAGTTTGGTCGTTTAGAAACAATCAAACTAGTAAAGTTAACCCTAATATGTATGCGTGGTTAGATGTAAATGAAAACGACGAAATACAACACGTATCTTGTAAAAAGTTTATTTACGACAACCCATTAACAACACACGCAATTATTGGTACAATGTATTTTAGGAAGGCTAAATATTTTTTAGATGGTCTTAAAAAAAATTACGAGGAAAACGTAAGAACAAATGGTGAATTTTATGTTGATGATGTTCTAAATCAAAACATAAAAAGTGGATTAATCGTTAAGGTTTTTGAGGTTAAAAATTATATCTGTTGGGGTACACCTAACGATTATTTAACCTATATTTACTGGAGAGATTTTTTTGATAAGTGTGATTGGCACCCATATAGTAAAGAAAATGATATAACAAAAAATTAATCGTCTTATGAAAAGAGCACTCATAACAGGTATTAATGGACAAGATGGTTCATATTTATCGGAATTATTGTTAGAAAAAGGATATGAAATATGGGGAACAGTAAAAAGAAATTCAGTTTCAGAAACCCAATCATCAAGAATAGAGTTATTAAGAGATAAAAACTTAATTAATTTAGAATATGCAGACCTAACAGATATGGCATCTTTAATTAGGGTATTACAAAAAGTACAACCTGATGAAATTTATAATTTAGCAGCACAATCACACGTAAGAGTTAGTTTTGACCAACCGGTATATACGGCAAACGCAACAGGTATGGGTACCTTAAATCTTTTGGAGGCCATTAAAATGGTTTCCCCCCACTCAAAAATTTATCAAGCATCATCTTCAGAAATGTTTGGGAATAATATTGATGAGGATGGATACCAAAGAGAAACAACACCTATGAATCCGGTATCTCCATATGGTTGTGCAAAAGTATTTTCATATAACATTTGTAGAAATTATAGAAATTCATACGGAATGAAAGTATGGAATGGTATTCTATTTAATCACGAATCACCAAGACGAGGTACTAACTTTGTAACTAATAAAGTTGTGAAGGCGGCGGTAAGAATTAGTTTAGGATTACAGGACAATTTACATTTAGGTAATCTTGATGCCACAAGAGATTGGGGTCACGCTAAAGATTATGTTGAAGCTATGTGGATGATGTTACAAACCGACAAACCTGATGATTATGTGTGCTCCACCGGTGTATCTCACTCAGTAAAAGATTTATGTGAATATACCTTTTCAAGTTTAGGTTTAGATTTTCGTGACTATGTCATTGTTGATGAAAAACATTTTAGACCCGAAGAATTAAAAGATTTAAAGGGGGACTCAAGCAGATTGAGAAATGAATTAAATTGGGAACCAAAATATACGTTTGAAACTATGATAGATGAAATGATTGAATATTGGTTAGAATATTATGAAAAATAAAATATTAGTCACTGGCGGTTACGGGCTTGTTGGTTCAGAATTTATAGGTGAAAAATACCACAAACCGACATCAAAAGAAGTTGATATTAGAATCACTTCAGAAATAAACACGTTTATTGGTTTAAATAAATTTGACAGTATTATACACTGCGCAGCCAAAGTTGGTGGTGTTGGTAGTAATATGAAATATAAAGGTGATTTTTTTTATGATAATATTATGATGAACACAAACATCATTGAATCTGCTAGATTATTTAAGGTTAAAAACTTAGTTACCTTTTTATCTACCTGTGTATTTCCTGACCAAGTAGAATACCCTCTCACTGAAAAAAAAATACATATGGGACCTCCCCATTTTTCAAACGACGCATACGCATATGCAAAACGAATGGCTGATATACAAATTAGATCATATAAAGAACAATACGGTTTAAATTATAAGTCAGTCATACCAACAAACATCTACGGACCTAATGATAATTACGACATCGTTAATGGTCACGTTATACCCTCACTAATACATAAATGTTATTTGGCGAGAGAAAATAAAACCGATTTTGAAATATGGGGAACCGGTAAACCATTAAGGGAGTTCATATTTAGTAAGGATGTTGCAAAACTAACCGAATGGGTTTTAGATAACTACACCGAATCTGAACCAATAATACTCTCAACGTCTGAAGAAATATCAATTAAAGATGTGGTCGGTGCCATTGTTGAGTTAATGAATTATAAAGGTAACGTAACTTGGAATACTGATAAACCAGATGGTCAATTTAGAAAACCAAGTGATAATAGTAAGATAAAAAATTATTTACCTGATTTTAAATTCACACCACTATATGAGGGACTAAAAGAAACTATTGAATTTTTTGAAAAAAATTATAATATTGTAAGAAAATAGTATGACAAGAAGAAAAGTACAACCACAAACTGAAGATAGTGAGATTAAGTCATTTTCAAAAAAGGACTTCATTAATTCAATCATTAAGAAAAAACAAAAAAACAAATTCCTAACAAGTCACCAAGAAGATTATTACAATTTACTTAGAAACAATCAAATAACTATTTGTTCAGGACCTGCAGGTGTTGGTAAATCATATATTGCAATGAAAGCGGCGGTTGATTTACTTATGGATCCAAACAATGGATATGAAAAATTAGTAATAGTTAGACCGGCGGTTGAAGCGGAAGAAAAGTTAGGATCACTTCCTGGAAATTTGGAAGAGAAATTAGACCCATATATTTTCCCATCTTATTACTTACTAAATAAAATTATAGGTAAGGAATCAAGGGAGAAATTAAAAGAAGCCGAAATTATTGAGGTGTTTGCATTAGCATATATGAGAGGTATGAATATAGATAATACCATTCTAATTTTTGAAGAATCACAAAACTCAAGTCCAAATCAGATGAAGTTATTACTAACCCGAATAGGGTTTAATAGTAAATTTTTTATCTCAGGTGACATTGAACAAACGGATAGATACCGAGACAAAAAACAATCGGGATTGTACGACGCAATACATAAATTTAAAGGTGTACCTGATGTTGGTGTGTTTGAGTTTGGGGATGAGGATGTGGTTAGAAACCCACTAATCACTAAAATATTAAAAAAATACGATGAGAATAGGGATTGAGATTAACGGGGTATTAAGAGATACTATTGGAAAATTTACTCAGTTATATGAAAAACATATGATTGAGGAAGAAGAACACGACGGTAAAACCTTTGAATTAGATATGTCGGGTAATACTGAGGAAATGTCGTCTTCTGATCACTTTGAATATAAAATATTAAGTGATGTGACATCTTTAAATTTAATGAATCATTTTAATTTTAATGATGAAGATGAGTTGTATAAATTTATGTATGAGGATTTTGCAATGCAGATATTTGGACATGCTGGATCTACCGAAACGTTTACCTTTAACGTCCTTAATGACACATACTTAAAATATAGAGATAATAATGAGTTGTTAATCGTTTCTGACGAGATGGGTAGATCAAAACCATCATCACTTTTTTTCTTATCTAAGTTTGGGTGCCAGTTAGAAAAAGTAAAATTTTACTCAAATACCACAATAAATTCAATGTGGAATGAAATTGACGTTTTACTTACATCAAACCCTAACCTACTATTAGAAAAACCAAAGGATAAAATCGTAGTTAAGTATAACACGAATTATAATAAAAATGTCGACTGTGAATATGAAATTTCAACATTGAAGGAGTTTGACGAAGTTTTACAAAAATTAAATATATGTTAAAATTTTTAGGGGAAAATTACTATTTAGATATTAACGAACTCGAAAAACAAGTTAGTTACGAAAAATCAATGCTTCCCGTAGTAACAGGAGAAACCGAATCAATGGATCAACAAATTAGTGTAACTCGATTTGAAACCTTTAAAGGATTGATTGATGTTATATTAACGGAAAGAGAGGAATTAGACGAGGGGTTGGGTGCTCACGGAGCTAAAGATTTGAGTATCCCGTTCAAAATCGCATTTAACACTTTATTAATAAACAGCATACTAAAAACACTTTAAAAAAATGGAATTAGAAAAAATTGAAAAGATTGAAAAGTCTGTCGAAAATTTAAAAAATAAAACATCTAGAATTTATTTTTTAGTTCAGGACACTAAGGGTAACCCAAAGGCATCCGTAAAATACATTTATGATGTGGCGTTAACTCTAAAAAATAACGGATATAATACCATTATTATTCACGAAACAAACGATTATAAAGGAGTATCTGAATGGATTGATGATAGGTATAATGAAATACCACACCAATCAATTGACGGTCAAAATTTGGCAATATCACCAGAAGACTTTATTGTTATACCTGAAGTTTACGGTCACGTAATGGATCAAGTAAAGGGGTTTCCGTGTGGTAAAATTGTTTTGTGTCAAGCATATGACCATATGTTAGAAACGGTACCTCCTGGAGTATCTTGGGCACAATATGGATTCCTTAAAGTAATTACAACAACAGAAAAACAAAAAAAATATGTTTCTGATATTATGAGAGGTCTTAGTTATGACGTTATCACACCAAAACTTGACCCTATTTTTAGTAAAAAGGACAAACCGTCTAAACCAATAATTTCAATACATACTCGTGAACAAAGAGACACTGCAAAAATTATTAAATCGTTTTATTTAAAATACCCACAATATAGATGGATCACATTTAGAGATATGAGAGGAATTAAACAAGACGATTTCGCTAAGTTTTTAAAAGAATCGTATGTTTCTGTTTGGGTTGATTTGGAATCGGGGTTTGGAACTTATCCGTTAGAATCTATGGCTTGTGGTACACCAGTAATTGGTAAAGTACCTTCATTAAAGCCTGAGTGGATGGATGAAAATAACGGTGTATGGACTTACGAATTCAACGACATTATCGATGTTGTTGCTAACTTTACACAAAATTGGTTGGAGGATAATATTTCTGAATCATTGTATGAGAATATGAAAATTACTTCAGACATTTATTCAAAAAATAGTACGTTTGAATCAACTGTTATTTCAACATTTGAGGAGTATTTTGAAAAAAGGGGATCATCGTTTTCTGAACAATTAGAAAAAATAAAAGAAACAGAACAAAATTAATAATTATGGAAGAAAAAACAACATTTGACGTATCGGTTATTTTACCGATTGATTCATCAAAACATTTAGATTTTAATGAACTTTTAGAAAGATCTATTAAGTCGGTAATTAACCAAACATTACCAATAAACGAATTAGTTATTGTACACACAAGTGAAGAATCTTTGAAAAACGTTCTTAGTGGGTTTGATTATAGTGGATTAACCGTTAATTTAGTTGAGAATACAGGGTCTAAAGATTTTGCAACTCAAGTTAATTTAGGTGTTAAAAACGCAAAAAGTAAGTGGGTATCTATTTTGGAGTTTGATGACGAATATTCATCTATTTGGTTTAAAAATGTGAATGTTTACGTTAATTCATATTCTGATGTTGATGCATTTTTACCTTTAGTGGTTGATACAGACGATAAGGGGGTCTTTGCTGGATTCACAAATGAAGCAACATTCGCGGTTAGTTTAAATAGTGAAATTGGAATCTTAACCAACGATGTATTATTAAACTACCAAAATTTCCAATCAAGTGGAATGGTTATAAAAAAATCAACTTTTGAAGATAACGGTGGATTTAAATCATCAATAAAATTAACATTTGTTTATGAGTACCTATTAAGGTTAACATATAATTCTGTTAAGATAATGACAATTCCTCGTATCGGTTACAAACATACAAATATGAGAGAAGGTTCTATTTTTTGGAATTATAAATTTGGTGAGGAAAAGGTTTCAGACAATGAAGTATCGTTTTGGTTAGAGTCGGCAAAAAAAGAACATTTTTTTACCACTGATAGGGGCATAAAATATGAACCACAAACCGTTTAATGAATTATTCAGATGAAGAAAAAAATGTAGAAACGAATAAGACGAGTAAAAAACCTAAGTCTAATAACTATTTTGATACTCGTGAGGAAGAGGCGGTGAGAGATTATCTCACCGCAGAAACTCGTGAAGAAAAAGAGGAAATTTATAACACCTATTTAAAAATGCCTTTGGATAAAATGATTGAGTCTATCATAAGAAGGTATAAGTTGTATCGAAAAGATATGGACTACGGTGATGTTCATACTGACACACATTCATTTTTAATGACTAAAGTTGATAAATTTAAGCCAGATAAAAATAAAAAGGCTTATTCATATTTTGGAACCATCTGTAAAAACTACTTAATGGGTCAAATACAAAAAGAACAAAAAGAACATAATAGAAAAATTTCATACGAAGACATATCATCAACATTAGAGAATAGACCTGATATGGTTTATTATATGGAATTTGAAACCATTGATGCTCAAAAGGTTATTGAAATATTTAAAGAAGATTTAAAAAAATATGTGGAGAGTTCCCCAATGAATGAGAATGAGGGAAAATTAGGGTTTGCATTAATTGAGTTATTTGATAATTATGGTAACATATTCATCGGGAATGATAATAATAAATTTAACAAAAACATCGTATTATTATCATTAAGAGAAATGACTAATTTAAATACAAAAGAAATACGAATCTATTTAAAAAAGTACAAAGTATTATATTTAGATACTGTTAAACGTATATATAGTGAATAATTTAAAATACGATATTTATATAGTATGAATAGAGCTAGAAAAAAAGAAATATCACTTAACCAAGACTCGGTTCTTGGTTTAATGCAAGAAATATACAACGAACTTGTTGAACAACGAGCAACCGCAATTAGAATTCAAAATAAAATGTTGGCAATGTTAAAGGATCCAGAAGATATGACATTAATTGGTCCTGTAATAAAAGAACAACAAAAAATAATTAACGACACGATAGAGAAAAAACTTACACTATCTAAATTACAATCGACTATTTGGGAAAAAACAAGTAGTTCAAAAGAAAGTGACTTTAATTTGTCAGATATGGATGATGATCTGTTACAATCACTTATCAAAAAAGACGTAGATAACGGTAATAATAAAAATTACAAAATGTAATTATGGGTGTTGATAATAGTAATGATGTAAAAAAAATTAAATCAAAGATTTCCACTATTAAAACGGTAGTTAAGGAAAAGGATCAGATACGCAAACAAAAACAAAAAAAACTAACACAACAGTTAGATGAAGTCAAAACCAAAAAGGTAAAACAAGTTAAGGAATTTAAAAAAAACGTAAAAAAAGAAGTTGATAGTTTATATGCTGAACTAATTCAAATATATAAACAAACAAACGAAGATATTCAAGACGCTTATAAAGATACAAAAAAAGAGTTCAATAAAAAAAAGGACGACTTTAAAAATAAAAGGAGAGAAAAGAGTAAAAAATTTGTAAAGTGGTTAGATCCAACATCAGGAGATACTATCGCATCTGCAGTTCAAAGTGGTGCTACTTACCTTAAAAATACAAATTCAGCAAAAACTTTAGGGTCTATATTATTTGTTGCGGTACAGAACACCAAGGCAAAAATAAAAAACTTATTGATTGAGGATATAATATCAACCATTGGGTGTTCTGAGGAACAATCGTACGATAATATGATATCAACCCCAATCTACATTAAAGTTAAAAATGTTGATTTATTTGGTATTTTAAAGACATCTCCTGAAGATGAATATGGTAAGTTAAATTACGAAAAGGAGGAGACATTAAATGCTATAACCCCCTATTCTATGAATAGACAATTATATCGTCGTTTGGTTTCCCCCCAATCATTTTCTCAGCAATATGGTCAACAATTCACCACAGCATCGGGGAATCAACTTTTTGACATACAATATGTTGATAACTATGTTGATCAGAATAATATTGCTCAATATGGAGACTTTTTTAAAGTGACTCTTAATGGTCAGTTTAATAATAGAACTAAGGTTAGTGATTTTTTAAATGATTATTTTGCCAGTATTGATGTGTTTAATTTAGATATGTTAATGGGTAGCGTTTATGGTCAAATATACGGTAGCGTTAATATCGGTATATCATCATCTCAAGAAGAGTTAACACAATTTACTAAATTTTTAAAAGTGGTTAAGAGGTTAATGGGTATCTGTACCGATACCACAAAAAAAATTGACATTACCGGTAACGGTAAAATGAGTGATTTGGACTTAATAGATGACTCTTTTTTTGAGGTATCTAGTGCGGAACAACAAGATATAGAAGAAACTGTTAATAGAAAAATAAATGGGTTAGTCACTTTTGAGGACTGTGGTAACGTTAATCTACCTGTAAATACTCCGGCAGTCGCATTGGCTTTAAATGATATTATATCCGAAAATAAGGCAACAGGTAAGATTAACTTATTTTTTAATGGTATTGAGGACTTATCCACCGATCAGAATTGGCAAAACGAGACCGCAAATGGGTTAAACATATCTTTATCAATTGTGAATGATGTTATTGCAAACCTACCAACAAGTTTATTTAAAACGATCATCTCACCTAAAGTTATGTTAGGGTTTATGATTATGATTAAAGCAATTCTTGCTAATACTTTAGATTTTGAAGATTTATCCGATTTTTTAAAAAAGTTTAAAAAGTTTGTTTTAAGGTTTACTCGAAACGTTATTGGTATTTTTATAGAGGAATTATCAAAAGAAATTAAAAAAAATATAAAACGTTTAGTTTCATCTGTAATAAAAGACATAAAAGACGAACTAAAAAATAAACAAATTGTAATGTATACGTCAATATTAGAAGCACTCATAATTGTAGGAAAGGGAATTCTAGACTACAGAGAATGTAAAAGCGTTATAGACGATATTTTAAATCTACTAAAACTAATAGAATAATATGGCAACACTTTCATCAAATCCGGGGCTACCAATCTTCGTATTAGAAGGGGCAAGACTTTTAAGTGGGATCTCAAACACAAGATCACTAGCAAACGTTATAGAAAAATTACAAGAAGCGGGATTACCAACAGACGATAATGCTGATGGGTCTGCAAATTTAATGAATTTGGCGTTTTTTTGTTTAATACAAGGAACAAATCAAGAATTATTTGAAAACGGTAAAACTGAAATAGCTATACCACCATTGGTTATGACACCAGCAGGGTTTACAACACCATCTAAAGGTTATGGAAAATCATATTAATATGAAAAACAAAGAAATATTAGAAATATTACAAGATTATAAAAATAAATCCAATAAAGATTTAATAAGTGCTTTGGATTTTTTAAATAATGATTTTGTAAAGACGAAAGACCTAATCGTTAAATTAACATATCATTTAGATTCTACAGAAACCAGTTATAATAAATTATTGGAAGAAATTAACAAAAGAGTGAATAATGTCGGATATTAAAAAAATAGGTATGGGAGAATTCCCACAGGAGATGTCTCAAAATTTTTATTGGGGTGAGTGCGTTAATAGCGACGATCCTCTAATGTTAGGTAGAGCAAGAATACGTCCCCTTATTAAAGATATAGATCAGATGTTAAAATCCGCAGAAAAAAAAGGGTTTTCTGAGGATAGTAAAACACCTGAAAAAAACGGGCCTTGGTCTGATAAAGACCCTTTAGTTCATCTTTCATTTTTACCTTATTTCATTAACCAATCACCTAAAGTTGGTGAGAGGGTTATGATATTTTATTTTGACAGAAAACGAACAACAGGTAGAAATAAATTCTATATGTTGGCACCATATTCGTCACCAATGACCATAGAAAACGAGAATTATAACTCTTCAAGAACACATTTAGATGATGGGTATCAGAACTCACTAGTAAGTTTACCAAACATTAAAAACAATGACGGGTCATATAAGGATCCATCAAAGACAGGAGTATTTGTTGACCCTATAGATATTAGTCTAAACGGTAGGGATAGTGCTGATGTTATCGTTAAAGATAATGAAATATTATTACGGGCAGGTAAACACTTTTCCTTTAATCGAGGACAAGTGCCGACACCCAACCCCAATAGAGCATTTTTACAGTTGACTAAATTTAACGATAAAAAAACTTTTGGTGAGCCTGAAAAAATAAAAAAGTTTGTAGAAAGGATTGACCAAGTTAAATTTTTGATCGAATATAGGTGTTCAACACAAAATAGTTCTGTCAATTTATTTTCAGGGGGTTTATATATTTATGCATTACCTGAAAACGATAGTTATCTAACACAAGCAAATGTATTAGATTATGATACAGTTTTAAGTGCAAAAACTTCATACCCTTTGGTTTATGATTACATTATCGGTCCTCCAGAAAACAGTCCTGTTCCTATGGAAGAATTTGCTAGATTGATCGGACAAAGAATACGAGATTTTCACGATGGGGCATCCGCATTTTGTGACGTAGATCCGGGACAACAATTTCCGTTTTTCTATAGACCCGACGATTCAATACGAAACACTTTATCAAATATAACAGACAATGCCGACTTAAACTCAATACAAAATATGAATACCTTAATAAATTTAGTTAAGGTATCAACAACTCAGGTGGATCCAGGATATGGGTTGGTGTATAAAAACTTTTTAATACCAAATCCTTATCAAATTACAGAGGAAACCGTGACACCGGTTAACACCCAAATAGTTGATAATACCGTAGGTATAATGGGAGCTAATAAAGTGTATTTATTGAGTTATGATAGTGTGGTGGAGGGTAAAGGTAAGATTGACTTATCCAACAGTATATATGGAATAACAGGTAATACCATATTTGATGAGATTGAGCCCAAAACAACATCAACAGTTAGAGGAGAACCTTTACTTGAATTATTACAATTAATGGTTAATTTTTTAGTTACTCACGACCACCCATACCCGATGTTACCACCGACACCAATATCAAGGGCATCACTAATTAGTACCAACGACGTAATGGTTAAAATGCAAGAAGCATATCAAAAAGTTTTAAATAGTAATATTCGCACTAACTAACTATTTATAGTAAAAAGTTATTATGTCTATTCACAAATCTTATTTTAATAAGTCAAATACTATTATATATAATTCATATACCAATACTGCCAGAAATCCTATTGTTGAATTATTTTACGGAAGAGTTGATGATTTAACTCTACCTTTAGGTTATAGTAGATACCTTTTTAATATTGATCTATCGGCTCTACAAACAAAAATATCGGACAAAATTATATCTACAGGGTGTACTGGTTTTTCATCGTTCACACATACATTAAGAATGACAAATACGTCTTTTTTTGATGATGATTTACTAAACGATAAAACGTCACAGGGGAAAAGAAGAGCAACTTCATTTGATTTAGTTTTATTCAGAATACCACAAAACCAACAATGGGATTCGGGTGTTGGGTATGATTATTACAGTTTTGGGTTATCAAATATAAATGATAGATCGTTTTCACAAAGACCCTCAAACTGGTTTGAAAGGACAACAATTAGTGGTTGGACAACGCCAGGTTTATATAACAACACAAATTCCGCAACAGGTACAGGTGTGAATTATTCAGCACTGACTATTGTTGATACACAACATTTTGAATTTGGAAATGAGGATATTGAGTTTGATATGACTAATCAAATTAACTCTATATTAAGTGGTGGTACTACGGGTGTAACGGGATGGGGTATTGCTTATTATCCACAAGTTGAGAATATAAGTGGTTTAACGGAAAACTATTCGGTTGGTTTCTTCTCACCACACACACAAACATTTTATGAACCATTTTTAGAGACATCATATGACGATTTAATAGAGGATGATAGGAATAGTTTTTATGCTGGAAACGTCAATTACCTATATCTTTATGTTTACGACAATGGAAACCCAATAAATTTAACCAATTTACCTGTTGTTGATATTTTGGATATGGATGGGGATCCTGTTGTTGGGTTCACCGGATTAACAACGTGTTTAGTAACAAAAGGGGTGTATAAGGTAATTGTTAGTGGATTAACATCAACATCAATCCCTTGTTTATATTATGATGTGTGGAAAGGGTTAACGATAGGTGGTGTTACTATTGCTAATGTTGAAAATGAGTTTGCAATATTACAAACAGGTGGTAACTTCCAAATTGGGACAACAACAAATAACCCTAAGATTTATGGGTTTAGTTTTGACGGTATAAAACAAAATGAAAAGGTTTTAAATACTGATGTTAGAAAAGTTAATGTTACCATAAAACAAGCATATACAACAAATACTGTTTTAAATGGTGTTAAGGGGTATTATAGAATTTACGTTAGGGAAGGGGCGAATACTGAAGTACAAGTTCAGGATTGGACAAGGATAAATAAAACACCTGACGGATATTATTTTGTTTTTGATACGACAGATAAAATACCTAATGAGTATTTTGTTGATATAAAAGTAGTGAGTGATAAAAACACGGATACTTATAAACGGGAATTACAATTCCAAATAGTAAATAAGAAATAAATTATGTCAACATTTATAACATCCCGAATAGTTGGTGAAACAATTACCGTTACTGTTCAAACATCTACTGATTATTGGAAATATAATCACGATGGAACTGATTTTGGTCCATTTGGGGACGGAACTGAATCATTAACAGTCTTAAATTCAAATGGTGAATTTACAATCATCTCATGCCTCTCAGATGGAACCGTAAGTGGAGATATTGGAACTTTGGGGTTAGGATATAACCAATTAACTTCATTTAATGGAACTGGATTATCTTCATTGACTCAATTAAATTTGAGATCTAACCTATTTACTTCATTTGATGGTACTGGACTATCTTCATTGAGTGATTTGAATTTAGGTGGTAACCAATTAACATCATTTGATGGAGCTGTACTATCTTCATTGAATATTTTGGAGTTAGGTCTTAACCAATTTACGTCATTTGATGGTGCTGGATTATCTTCATTGATTTCTTTGGGGTTAGGATATAACCAATTAACTTCATTTAATGGAACTGGATTATCTTCATTAACTACTTTGGAGTTAGGTGTTAACCAATTAACATCATTTGATGGAACTGGATTATCTTCATTGACTTCTTTGGGTTTAAGTTCTAACCTATTAACGTTATTTGATGAAACTGGATTATCCGGATTAACTTCTTTGGGGTTAGGTCAAAACCTATTAACGTCATTTGATGGAACTGGGTTATCTTCATTGACTTCTTTGTCTTTAAGTGAAAACCAATTAACTTCATTTGATGGAACTGGATTATCTTTGTTGGGTGAGTTGTTTTTAGATACTAACCAATTAACTTCATTTGATGAAACTGGTTTATCTTCATTGTCCGATTTGCGTTTAAATAGTAACTTATTAACTTCATTTAGTGGGACTGGACTATCTTCATTGACTACTTTGTATTTAGGTAATAACCAATTAACATCATTTGATAGTACTGGATTATCCGGATTGACTTCTTTGAATTTAAGTTATAACCTATTTACGTCATTTGATGGTGATGGATTATCTTCATTGACTAGTTTGGAAATGACTAATAACCTATTAACATCCTTTGATGGAACCGCATTATCTTCATTGACTTATTTGAATTTAATATATAACCTATTTACTTCATTTGATGGTACTGGACTATCTTCATTGAGTGATTTGAATTTAGGTAATAACTTATTTACGTCATTTGATGGAACTGAATTATCCGGATTGACTTCTTTGAATTTAAATTCTAACCAATTAACGTCATTTGATGGTGCTGGATTATCTTCATTGGATGGTTTGTATTTAGGTAATAACCAATTAACATCATTTAATGGTGCTGGATTATCTGGATTGCTTGATTTGTCTTTAAGTAATAATCTATTAACATCATTTGATGGTTCTGTATTATCTTTATTGAATACTTTGATTATGACTAATAACCAATTAACGTCATTTGATGGATCTGCATCATCCGGATTGACTCAATTGTATTTAGATAGTAACCAATTAACGTCAATTAATGTTTCTAATAACAATATGTTACGAACTATACTCGTTAATGGTAACCTATTAATCAACAATACATCTGTTAATGACACATTGTTAGCACAACTTGCGGCAAATGAATTATTAAATAATTGGAATTTTGGTACCTTTTATACGACAGGAGGAAGAACACCCAATGGAACAACTGATTATGATTATCTAATTGCAAATGGTTGGGACGTACAGGGCACTAATTTGGTGACACCCTCTTATTATAGTGCAACAGTTGTTGGTTATCTTCCAGGTGTAGGAAACGATGTTGGTGAGATTGTTACATTTAACACTCCACACCCAATATGGTCCGGAAGCGACACAAGGATACCAATAATACAAGAGAGCGCAATAACTTTAAGTGGTTTAAACAATTAATATATTAATATATTTATATAATATGGAAAATTTAAATAGAATTATTAGAAATGTTTTAAGAGAAGAAGAAAAAAGAATGTCTTCAAGATATATGTTTTTTTCTAACTTAGAACAAATGAGAAGACAATGTGATTTATTGTTGGATTTAGATGAAGAAATGGTTGAGTCTATTTTGGAAAATGGTCACGATTGGGCTCAAGATCACATCTCTGAGGCAAAGAATAATATGGATCAAGTTTTTGATTTTATTATGAATGAATCAAAAAAAGATGGAATGGAATTGTCTATGTCTATTGATGATAAAGATATGGTTGAGGAAGGTCGTAAAAAAACAGGAACCAAATTATGTGCAAGAGGGTTAGCATCCGCTAAGGCTAAATATGATGTTCACCCCTCAGCTTATTCTAACGGTCACGCGGTACAAGTTTGTAAAGGTAAGATTAAAGGGTTAGACGGTAAAAAACACTGTTCAGGGGCCTTTTGTTAAAGACCTGATAAAATATTTCTTATTATAATTTCTAAAGACTCATTTTGAGTCTTTTTCTTTTTTGGTTCGTAGTGAGTCATTACGGGTTTTTGACCTTTACCTGTTTGTGTATCTTTTTTCTCGGCAGATCTTTTTTGTTGACACGCAGATCTTTTTTCGCTATCAGACATTTTACTTGCAACACCAGCAGCACGACATTTAGGGTACCCACCTTTATCAGTATTGGATCTGCCACAAGGAGGATGTTTTCCGTCAACTTTCCTACATATATTAACCCACGGACCTTTTGGTTGTGAAGATCCTTTAGGTTTCTTTTTAGTACCAAACCAAACCGCTAAATCTTCTTTAATTGGTACGATAGTTTTACCTTTACCTGGATATTGATTAATAACATTACCCTCTTCATCACTAGATGTTGAGTTTGGGTGGGTTTTTATAAACTTTGTAACCTTTTCGGCTTTTTTCTCAATTTTTTTAATTTGTTTTTTTGGTGTCTCCATTGATCCGTCATAACTATCATACTCCAAAAATGGTGAGTCGTAGTTAGATACAGGTAGTGTAAAGGGTTGGTTGTCAATGTCCTTAAATCTACGGACACCAAATGATATTGGGGCAATGTAAGACCCTCTTGATCCGGTGCTTGTGGATGTTGCTTCCTTTAATACTTTTCTTATAATTTCACGAATGTCCATTATTTTTCCTATTTAATAATAAATATCCGTATATCATTAAATGTAAGTGATATGCACATAATGTTAGTATTCCCCACGTCTCCATCCAAAAGAAACCATTAAAAATCCAAAATAAAATGGATATTAAATAGACATATAGATAATATTTAAATCTTTTTGCAAGATATAACGGAATCAAACAAGTGACAAAAAAAAGTATTGCAAAAATATTATGTAACCAAAAATGGTCAGGTACTGAAAACGACGTTAATAATAATAAAAACATTGAGGGTATTTTCCACCCATCTATTTCAAAAAAAAAGTAACTAACAAGTGCGTTAGTCAAGATAAATAAAAATTGTAAATTAGTTTCCCACGATTGTGATATTGATGGTAATTGACCACAGTAAAAATAAATGATAAAAGGTTGTAGGATAGCAAGAACTATCACAAACAACCTTCTAAAAAAATCAAATTTACCTGTCATCTAATAATTTTTCTCATCGTACCATCTTCATAAATTTCAACAATAACTCCTTTTGAATCCACACTTACTTCTTGACCCAATAAATTAACGTATTTTACGATTTTTTTATCTGTCTGATAGTTTGATATAACTATAGGTCCGTAAGTCTTGTATTGACCGTCAAAATCGTATTGTTGCAATCTGTAGTACACCACCGAGTTGTTCGTAAACGGGTCAACGTATGTGTATTCAATTATTTCGTTTGAATTTCCTGCCGATTCCTTTTTTCCAACCTCTCTCCAATCATATCCGTCAACACTTCTTTCTATTGAAAAATAATTGGAGTTTTGTTCACTTGCCGTTGACCATCTTAAAAGGTTTGACGTTTCATACCCAACACCTTCAAAATATAACATTTCTACCGGTAGTGGTTGTGGTGAGGTAACTGAAATACCAAATGTACCTACTGTCCCACCATTATATTCCCATATTCTAATATAAATGGTTTCATATTGAAAAAAATCTGTTCTTGAAATAAATGACATTGCTCCGTTTGGTGAACTATCATCGTCACATTGTATTTCTACTAATGATCCGAGAGTTCCTCTATATATAGACATACCCGCATCTGTAATTACACCTGCTTGAGTATCAAAATCTAATGATGTTACATATTGTGGAAGCGTAACTTTAAACCAAACATCTTCTCCAACATATGCAGCACAACTTGGTGTAGATTCAGTTGTTGTGTTAGTCGCATTTACATTAGTATAAGTGACATATGTGACTGTGTTACCTATTGTTAATGCAATTGCCCCACTTGGGTTGTCGTTAATTGGTGGTACGGGAGGTGCAGTACAAGTTCTAGATATGGTAAAGGTCCCTGTTGAAGTACTACTAGTTAAGTAATGAGCAACATAAATATAATACTGAACACCTACCGTTGTGGTAAATGTATAGGTTTCAGTAGAAAATGAATTATCAATGTTAGTTATGTAAGTTAATCCACTACAAGATCCTGACATAAATAATAAACTATGGTCAAATGTTGTTGTTGATGTGATGGTTGTTTGTTGACCGTCACCCGCAAATGTATACCAAACACCATAATTAGATGATAATGAAAATGGTGCAGTTTCAACAACCGTACCTACTGTCGTACCTGCTAATGAGCTAGTACCACAAGAAACATTTACCGCTCCAGAACAATAATCATTTGCTGGTGGTGGTGTTGGTGAAGTTGAACTAGCGGATGCATTCCAAGAACTATACGTTCCCCCACAATTACTTCTAACATATAATATATAGGTCGTATTTTGAGTTAATGATGAGGTAGAAGAAGATGTGACTCCAGCGCCAACACTTCCACTAGCGGTTAATCCTGTTGCACCACTACCCCCTAAACCTGAAGTCCTTATCTCCCATTCATATCCATTTGTCGGTAATGATGGTGATGCCGACCAAGATAAATTAGCTGATGTTGGTGATGTGTAAGTTACTAATAATGATGATGGAGCCGCACAAGATGGTGGTGTCCAAGTATATGTTAATCCTGAAGTTGGTTTAACTGTACTTGAAAGTGTTACAGTTGAACTATTTAATGTCCCTGCGGTTGTTGATGCCCAATTTGTTGTTGTTGTTCTGTTATTAAAATTGGTGTTCGCACTTCCCCTTAAACCTACCTGAAATGTTGTTGCGGTAGCACTTGTTGGTCCTTGTATGTTATAAATAATATTTATTGTGTTAGTTGTTTCATTTAACCTTATTTGAAAGTTATACAATTCACCAAACGCCCCCGTTGTTGTGTATCTTTGCCAACCCGTCCACTGAACAACTAATGTCCTATTTGGTGATGTCCCTATTGTTTGGAATCTAATACCAAATGTTGATCTACTAAATCTAAAATGAAAAGCGGTACCGCTACTTGTTGCGTTTGCCGAAATAGTAACAGTTGTGGCAGTTTTAGATAATACCGTTGATCCTGCAGGAATACCTGTACCACTTACCTTATCCCCAACTGATATTAAAGATATATCTCCACCCGTAATTGTAATTATGGAACTACCAGAAGTTCTATTTGCTAATAATGAACCACGACCTATTAAATCATTACCCATTGCTGATATCACGTTATTTGATGTACCTGTTGATAGTGGGGAGTAACTATTAGTAGGTAACGCACCTAATGTTATAAAACCATTAGTGTTAACACCAAATTGAGTGTATGTTGTCCCATTATAAACAAAATTAAACCCAATTGATTCTAACGCAGTTGAGTTATTGTCATCTAAAAAGTTTGTATTTGACCAACTTGTAAAATTATCATAGTTGGCACCTCCTGTTATTGGTGTATAGGTACCTGTTGATGACCCGAATGTGTAAGAACTTACTTGTGACTTAACAAAAAAACTTGTTAATAAGATAAAAAAGGATAAAAGTAGATTTTTCATAAATAATTGATTTTAATAATAAATACCTATGAATTTATTTATTGTCAATCGTTATACTTCACGATTGAACATAACATCATTACAAATTAGCATATAATAAAAAAGGAGACAATTTCTTGTCTCCTTTGTAGGTTATTTTAAGATTTTGATTATCTCAATTCTCTTAAATCAAATGTACGAACACCATCTACAGTAATTCTACCATAGAACCTGTTATTCACCATTTTTTTCGCGTATCTCGTCATTATTCCTTTAATCGGAGTAAAGTTGAACGGGTTATACATTGTAGGTGTTAATTGTAGAGGTACGTACGGTGCGTAAACGTAACCTGTGTCTAACAATGACGTTCCTTTGTGTCCCATTAACACTGTGTTCGGTGGGAAGTAAGGGTCACGGTAAACTTGGTAACGACCAGCTAATGTACCAACTCTTTCAATACCCATATTGTATTGATCTTGCTCAGGAGACGCGTTAGATACGTGGAAGTATTCTAAATCATCAAAGATTGCAGAAATCTCAGAAGAAACTACGATCCAGTTAGCTCCACCTCTTAAAGTAGATTTGTGGATTTGTGCTGAAATTTGGTTAATCGCAGTTAACAACGTTTGATTCCAATCTTTTTGTGTGTACTGAGTTAATGGATTTGCGGTTGTACCTCTTTTCCATCCGTTGTAATCCCAACGTAAGTTCCAAGCCGCACCTTTACGTAAGTCACGTAAAATTTCACGGTCAATCTCTGCAGCCACTTGTTCAGACAATAAAGCCGTTAATTCAGCTTCAGCATCGATGTTATGGAATGCAGAAACGTCTTGTGCCAATTCAGGAGACCATTGTGCTCTTAGTTTTCTTTCAGTTACAGAAACAGTTACTGATTCTAAATCAAAAGAAACCTCACCGATTTGATCTTCAAACTCCATTTCTTTGTAAATTCTATAAGTAGCCGTGAACGCTGCGTTTGCTGCAGTACCACCAGTTGGTGTTGCTTGAGTAGTGAAACCACTATATCCGTCCATTGAGTTAGCACCAACAGAACACGGTACTTGAGTGTCAATTTCTAAATAGATAAGTCCGTTGTTTGTACAGATATCATCGTATGATCCACCATTACCTGTAGTAGGGAAAGTTGTTGTCGATTGAGATCCGTATTGAACCATACCTTTACCATATTTTTGAGTAACAACTCTAAATAATAATGCTCCTGTACCTAAACTAGAACCTGCAGATGTTCCTGAGAATCCATTAGGTGCTGTACTTGTATTAAGTTGAATTGTCAAACCAGCTAAAAATGACTCATTATCCATCTCATTACCGTCAGGTCCGATTAATTTACCTTGACCATTAGAGTTAAATCCTGACATTGCGATAATGACTTTTCTAAATTCTTGACTTGGTCCATATGCCGATAACGGTAAAACCGCTCCGTTCCATGCTACTGTAGTTGCAGAAACTGTTCTCGCTGAAAATGTACCTTTTGAATAGTCAAATAATCCTGGAGGATCTAATGATGGCTCATTACCTTCATAAAATCTATCATAAAGATTTTTATCATTAGCTCCGTAACCTGTTCCTGTCGATGTTGGTCCACCATCAGCTCCAATAGGAGGAAAATGTGTACCACCAGCAGTTGGGTCTTGACCTGTGTCGTAACCTTGAATTTTAGGAATGAAGTAGAACAATTTACCAATTGGTAAGTTCATTGCTTGTACAGAAACTAAATCGTTAGCCAACAATTTAGAGAATACACGTCTAACGATAGGAAATACTACAGTTTCAAATGAACCTGAACTATCAGTTGACGCGGCTTCGTTAATTAGGTGAGATGCTTGGTTTTCATATAATTGTGCCATGTTCTCTTTAACGTGACCTTTAAGTCCGTCTAGGAATCCTAATCGATCCCATTTGTTAATTGTATCTTCTTTGATAACTTTAAGGTGTTTTAACCCT
>Ga0114967_10000045_pt1 | contig 91484 bp, 73 predicted proteins | sample M_130628_MF_Meta_FD_92639 | JGI IMG/M metagenome (GOLD analysis project Ga0114967, IMG submission 92639) | Freshwater microbial communities from Lake Montjoie, Canada to study carbon cycling - M_130628_MF_MetaG | ecosystem: Environmental > Aquatic > Freshwater > Lake | place: Lake Montjoie... | reverse complement strand
GGATGGCAACCAAGAATTAATTGATTTCTGCCAAGCATTAGAGCAAGTTTGTGTTGAAACAGTTGAGTCAGGTAAAATGACTAAAGATTTAGCGGTTTGTATTCACGGAAACAAAGTTTCTCATGGCGACCATTATCTTTATACAGAAGAATTCTTAGATGCTATTGACCAAAATTTAAAGGTTAAATTAGCTGCAAAGTAATAATAAACCCCTCTATAAAAACCCAGATGCCTCGACTGTAACAGTTGGGGCATTGTTTTTTCTTAAGATGCGATTTTTGTTGCTTTTTCTAAAAAATAATTTTCCACAACAAAATCATTAATACGGGTTGATACTCTTTCGTTTTAGAGATAGGCGAAACTAAGTTCACCGAAAAAAAATTATCCGATAAAATGTTTTTTCCTTAACTTAGCTTCATAATTGAAACAAAACTAAGATGATAAAAAATATCAAGTGGGGAATTATTGGTGTAGGAAAAATTGCGGAAAAATTTGCGACTGACTTGAAAGCCGTAAAAAACGCCCAACTGTATGCTATTGCTTCTTCATCCTCGCTTGAACGAGCTAAAGATTTTGCTAAACGCTACGAAGCCCCCTATTTCTACGATACTTATGAAAGCATCTTTCAAACTCCTGATTTGGATGCCATTTACATCGCCACGCCGCATACCTTGCACGCCGAAAATGCTATTTTATGCTTAAAAAATAAAGTACCTGTTTTGTGCGAAAAACCATTTGCCATGAACCTAAAGCAAGTGCAGAAAATGGTAGAATCGGCTCGTGAAAACGACACTTTTTTGATGGAAGCCATGTGGACTCGGTTTATTCCTGCCATTCAAAAAACTTTAGATTTAATTTCCGAAGGGCGTATCGGTAAAGTAAGAAACGTGCAAGCTGACTTTGGGTTTAATGCTCCTTTTTTACCCGAAAAACGCTTACTAAATCCGAGTCTTGGTGGCGGAGCTTTGCTCGATATTGGTATTTATCCTGCCTATTTAAGCTTACTTTTATTGGGATATCCTACTGAAATACAAGCTATAAGTAATTTTGGAGAAACTGGAATAGACGAAACTACAAGCTTTATTTTGGGCTATAAAGATGAAGCAACGGCTAATTTGAATTGTACACTCAAGTCTAATACCCGTACCGAAGCCTTAATTTACGGCGAAAATGGCTATATTCACATCGAAGGTCGATTTATGGAGGCAAAGCGAATAACGCTTTTTGAAAACGATAAAAAGCCTGTAGAGTTTGATTTTCCACGAAAAACTTTTGGATATAATTTTGAAATTGAAGAAGTGAATCAGTGTGTTCGAGAAGAAGAAAAAAAAGAAAGCAAAAAAATGCCGCTTTCGATGAGCGTAAAACTGATAAGTCTATTAGATGAAATTAGACAAAAAGCAGGAATTATTTATGAAGGAATAGATTAGATACGACTAATTTTAGCTAAAATAAAAATTGAAAATTATTTGTACGGGCTTTCAACATATTCGGCTGTCCGATATGCTCAAGCACCGTAAAAATAATCTAAAAATCAATTCTGCTCTAGACCTCCAAAGAAAAACGAACCTTCGATAGCTGCGTTTTCATCAGAATCTGAACCGTGAATGGCGTTTTCGCCTATAGAAACCGCATATTTTTTACGAATTGTTCCTTCTTCTGCATTTGCTGGATTTGTTGCACCAATCAAAGTACGGAAATCGGCTACTGCATTTTCTTTCTCCAAAATCATTGGAACAATTGCTCCTGCAGACATCATTTCGCATAATTCGCCATAAAAACCTCTTTCTTTATGTACTTCGTAGAATTTACCTGCTTGTTCGGCCGATAATTGTGTTTTTTTCATTGCCACAATTCTGAAACCTGCTGCCTCAATCATTGCCGTAATTCCACCGATATTATTTGCTGCCACAGCGTGTGGCTTAATCATCGTGAATGTTCTGTTTGTTGACATCTGTAATAATATTTTGTTTAATATTTTTTTCAAAATTACTTATTTTTCTTTGATTTTAAGCATTTAGGATTGTTTTGTAGTGTAAGTTTCCAAATATCTATTCGAGATAAATTGGAATCAGAGATGTTGGTTAACTTGTTATACATTTAAACCTTAAATATCATCTTCTTTCTATCGAAAAGTACCAAAATTACAAACCAAATCACCAAGTAAGTTAAAGCACCAGCCAAAGAAGCATTTTTAGGTTCGGTGAAAAATGGCATAATCCAATGGCCATATAACCACGCCACCAAACCAGTTTCTGGATTTTCAAGATTTTCTGGCTGTGCTATTTTTATCATATTTAAAACTCGTGGAATAATTCCCGAAAAGAAAAAAACTAAAATCGGGTTTACACCAAAAATTACAAAAGGTTTTGTCCAAAAATCGAATTCAAGTACATCAATAACAAAATACAATGCTCCGAGAACCATTAGGGCAATTCCTGCGGCATAACAAACATACGAACTTGTCCATAAAGCTTTATTTATTGGAAAAAAATCGCTCCAAAGTATGCCTATCATTATACCTATCACTCCTGCTGAAAGTAGAAAAGCCACTTTTTTGTTTTTCGGAAAATCATTTGTAAATAATTTTCCAGCGAAAACGCCTGCTAAACCAGTTCCGATAGCAGGAAGTGTACTTAAAATACCTTCGGGGTCCCAAGTTTTTGAAGTTACCCAAAGATGACCCGGCAATAAATAATTATCGAGCCAAGCGGCTAGATTTGTACCTTTTTCAAAGTTAGCCGCTCCCACGTTTGGCACATCAACAAGAGCCATCAGAGCCCAATAACCTAACAAACAAGCCAACCCTATCATGATTTGGACGGTGGTGTTTGTCGTGGCGTATATAATTGAAACGATTAAATATACAACTGAAATTCGCTGCAAAACTCCAGGAATTCTAACCGAAGCAAAATCTTCAAAGCCACCAAAACACAATAGCATCATCAAAGCAAATAGTCCGACAGCAATGTATAATTGCTTTTTACGGTCGTATTCGCCTAATAATAAAACTGTTATGATTGCCGTAAAAACTAAACGAACGAGCATTAGAGAAATGCCTTCGAGCGAACCAAAATGGATTTTTGAGAAAAAGTTGAGCGATAACCCTAAGAGAAATATTCTTAATGCACGGGTGATAATTTTTTCTAAAACCGATTTATCAAACTTCATTACTGGCATCGAAAGTACGGTTGAAATACCAACAATGAATAAGAAAAATGGAAAAACTAAATCTGTTGGCGTACAGCCATTCCATTCGGCGTGTTCAAGTGGAGCGTAGATATTTCCCCAATCACCTGGGTTATTAACGATGGTCATTAGCATGATGGTCATGCCTCTAAAAACGTCAAGCGAAGTAAGGCGTTCTTTCATTATACTCAAGGTTTTTTGATTTTTTTGGAAATATAAAGAAAATGATTTGAAAATTTGGGAATGGATTAGTTAACAAAAAGTAACGAGATGGCAAATCATTATCAAATTTCCAAATTATTCTTGATTTTGTTGTAGTTCAGCAATTAAATCAAATTCATCGGCAAGTTTATGACTCAATCTTTCAAAAACCATATAAAATTTCTGATATTTCTGGTGATTTACTTGATTTGGTAAATAGATTTTAGAGGAAAGACTTGTTTTGGCAGCTTCTTCTAGCGAACCAAAAACGCCCATTTCGGTCAAAGCCAGCATTGCCGCTCCGACATTTGCACTATCATAGTTATCGTTGATATTTACTTGCTTTCCAAACATATCCGAGATGATTTGTGACCAAAGCGGAAGCGTGGCATAAGTGCCATTGACATACAAATTATCTATCTTTCGATGCGTATGAAGAAGCTTTCCGATGCTGTAAATTTCAAATAAAATTCCTTCGATAGTTGCTCGCACAAAATGAGGCTGCTCATGCGTAATGTTTATTCCAAAATAAACACCACGGGCATTGGCGTTCCAAAGTGGAGCTCTCTCTCCTAACAAATAAGGCAAAAAAAGCAGTCCATTTGCTCCTGCCGATACTTGGGCGGCTTCCTTAAATAAATCATTGATACTATCTTCAAAGTCAAGGCCACTATTGAAATTGCCAAATTGTCGAGCAAACCATTCAAACGCCACACCACCATTATTGGTTGGCCCGCCAGAAATATAAAGGCCTTTGTCAAGAATATAATTAAAAAAACGTTGTTTTTCGTCTTGTAAAACCTCATTTCTAGCAACCCTCACCGCTCCACTGGAAGTTATAGAAATCGTTGCTTGCCCTTCACCAATAACCCCCGAACCTAGTGTCGCCAAACAACCATCACTGCTACCGATAATCAATTTGGTTCTGTCAGAAAGCCTTAGAGATTTTGCCAAAGCTGGGCGAAGCCTCAGTTCAGAATTAAAAATTGAAGTTGGTTCAGAAAGATGTTCGCTCGAAATTCCTGCAAAATTCAGAGATTTTTGTTCCCACTTCAAATCATGGATATTGAAAAGCCCTGTTGCCGAAGCCAAGCTATAATCAATCAAATATTCGCCTGTGAATTGGTGCAAAATGTACTCTTTCAGCGAAATAAATTTGCTTGTTTTTGCAAATCGCTCAGGGTCATGATTTTTAATCCAAGTTATTTTTGCCAAAGGCGACATCGGGTGAATTGGAGTACCCGTAGCCCGATAAATTTCTATGCCCAAAACGGAGTTTTTTAGTTCGCTTGCCACTTTAATTGCCCTATTATCTGCCCAAATAATGGCATTCCCCAAAGGAACACCATTTCTATCAACAGCCAAGACACTATGCATTGATGAACTAAATACAATTGACAGTACTTTATTTTTTTTCATAAAGACAGGGTCATTGAGCAAGCCTTTTAGCACAAAAAGCACCGTAATAAAAACCTGTTCTGGGTCTTGCTCACTGATGTCTGGCTGTGCATGAAAAGTTGGATATGTGCCTTTTCGGGCAGCTACTTGCTTACATGTTAGGTCAAAAGCAATAATCCGTACTACTGTTGTCTCGATATCGATTGTAATGATTGTTTCCATATACAAAAAAAGTGAATGATAGAATGAGTGATAGAAAGAGTGGATAAAAAACTATTTACTCTTTCTATCATTCATTCATTCAAAATAATTTTAAGGCGTTCTCCTAAAATGCCCTGGTGTGTAACCAGTTAATTTTTTAAATGTTGTTGAAAAATGTTGTGATGAATAGAATCCAGTGTCGAGAGCAATATCGGTCAAACTTAAAGTTGATGATTTTAGCAAACGAATGGCTTCTGAAATTCTTAAATTTATCAAATAGTTGAGGGGTGAAAATCCTGAATAAGATTTTACTTTTTCATTAAAAGCAGTTGTTCCGAGTCCCATTATAACTGCCATTTCTTCTACCGTCCAAGGATGTGCAAGGTTTTCACGCAAAATCTGATCGAGTTTCTGAAAAGACTGAGGAAAATCTCGTCGTTGATTGTCTTGCTTACTTAGTTGTCGTGCGATTATAATTAATAGTTCGTCGAGCAAATGATTGATTCGAGTTTTGAATCCTAATTCATTTATAAATAGCTCATTCTCAATTTTTTGCAATACTTCACCCAATTGTTTAAAATTTTGTATAATTGGTTTTTTATTTAACGAAAAAAGCTTGCCAATGAGCCGTTGTTCGGTTTCCGAAATGCCACTCCATTCTCCTAAAATCAATTCTCCATCTTCTGAAAAAAACGAGGATTGATCGTAAGGGAAACCAATACGCCAACATCCCACATTTCTTTCAATCCTCCAAAGTTTTGTTTCGGAAAAACTAAAACTGCGTCATTAGGATAAACTGTAACTAATTGATTATCAATACTCCACTCAAATTTGCCTTCTAAAATAAACATTATTTTTAAACCATGAGTTTCTTTTAAAGGCATAGAGTTTGGTTGCACTTGTTGAATTTTCTTTCGAAAAAACTCAATCAAATGCGGAAATAGCATAATCTCTGGCGATTTACCTTTATTTAATGAAAAAATGGTCATTAAAATTTAATTTTTCTCCCTAATGTCGGTAGCTTCCTAGAAAAAAGAGCGAACACCATGGAGAAATTGTTATAAAAAACCTTTATTTTTTGTAAAAATATTATAATTTTTTCAAGAAATTATTATAATATTCGCCACCGTAAAGATTTGGAAGTTTTCACGACATTTGTTTCAGAGATTTACTATCTTAAAATAAACTTATCATTTAACTCATGAGAAAACAAATCCTACTAATTATGCTGCTAATGTCTTTATCAGCAGCGATTTATGCACAGAGAATTTCTGGAAAAGTATCCTCTGCCAAAGACGGAACTATACTTCCTGGGGTTTCAGTGCAGGTAAAGGGCACAAATACTGGTACAAATACTGCGGCCGATGGCACATTTAATGTCAATACTTCTTCTGATGCTACTTTAATTTTTAGCTTTATTGGCTTCAAAAATCAAGAAATAAAAGTCGGTAATCAATCAATTATCAATATTTCGCTTGATGAAGACACCCAAAATCTGGAAGAAGTAGTCGTAACAGCTTTAGGTATCAAGAAAGAATCTAAAAAATTAGGTTATGCTACCACAACGGTCAACGCTGAGCAATTGACCGTCAATCGCTCTCCAAATTTTGTGAATGCTTTACAAGGAAAAATCGCAGGTGTAAATATCTCATCCATGGGAACTGGGCCTGCGGGTAGTTCAAAAATTCGTATTCGTGGTCAATCGTCTGTTTCTGGTCAAAATGGCCCCTTAATTGTAGTCAACGGTGTTCCCATAGACAATACTAATTTTGGTACAAACCCAGGTAATGCGGCTGCCGATAACTCGATTGGTGTAAGAGGTGGAGGAAATACATCAGATGGTGGTGATGGTCTTTCGAGTATCAATCCTGACGACATTGAAAGTATGACTGTCCTCAAGGGTGCAACAGCTGCCGCTCTTTATGGTTCACGTGCCAAGGATGGTGTAATCATGATTACAACCAAAACCAAAGGTGAAGGCAAAGGAATAGGTATTACATATAACACAAACTTTACGACCGAAACCCCCTTGGATTTTACTGATTATCAATATGAGTATGGGCAAGGTGAAAATGGTGTTCGACCAACAACGCCAAATCCTACATCAGGTCAGTGGTCATTTGGTGAAAAATTCCAACCAGGCATGACACAAGTATTGTTTGATAACGTAACTGTGCCTTATATTCCTGTTTACAATCGAGTTAGTAAATTCTTTAAGCCAGGTTCGAACTTAACCAATACTATTTCTTTGTCATCCGCAAACGAAAAGGGTGGTTTTAACCTTTCACTTGCCAATATGGATAACCAAGGGATTGTTTCTAACAATAAATTTAATAGAAAAACAGTAAATTTAGGTTTATCTTATGATTTATCTTCAAAACTAAGCATTACGAGCAATGTCAATTATTCAAAAGAATATAACAAAAATCCACCAAATATTGCTAACCAAGATAATTCGATTCCGACGGCGGTTTATAACATGGCAAACTCAATGCCTTTCGACCTCTTGGAAGCGAAGAAATTTAATGCTGCTGGTAATGAGTTTATTTATTCAAGATTTCAGAATCGTACAAACCCTTATTTTACACTATCTGAGCAATTCCAGAATATTCGTAGAGACCGAATCTTTGGAAACATTGCAGCAAAATATAAGATTTTGCCTTGGTTGTTGGTTCAAGCTCGTATGGGTCAAGATTATTGGTCTCGCGACCAAGATTTTAACAACTTCCCAACGGGCCAAGCTTCATTGGCAGGTGCTCCTGCGGGTTTTGTTAATGGAACTTATACACAAGAATCAAGAAGGTTTAGAGAAACCAATAACGATATTTTGATTTCGGCTACACAAAAATTTGGTGATTTTGGTATAGATGTAACTGCTGGAGGTAATCAGATGTACCGTAGATTTGATAATAACAGTGTTCAGGTACAAGATTTTGTAGTACGTGGTCTGTATACTGTTCAAAATGGTCGTGTAAAAGACCCACAATACAGTTTATCTGAAAGGTCTGCAAACTCAGTTTATGGTTCGGCCGATTTTTCATTTCGAAATTTCTTATACTTAAACACAACTGTAAGAAACGACTGGTTCTCTACACTTTCTCCAGCCAATCGTAGTATTTTATATCCTTCAATTTCGGGAAGTTTTGTATTTTCTCAGGCAATGAAATCTGCTCCAAGTTGGTTGAATTTTGGTAAAGTTAGAGTTGCTTACGCACAAGTGGGTAGTGATACAGACGTTTCGCCTTATGCAAATAACCTATTTTATGGTATTAATAGTAACCTTTTTCCGACTCCTTCGGGGTCTTTGCAACCAGTTGGAGGTTCGTCAGGCACAACTACATTGCCCAATTCCAACCTTAAACCTATGCGTATTGACGAAAAAGAAATCGGTGTCGAATTGAAAATGTTCAATAGCCGTGTAGGAATTGATGCAGCAATTTACCAAAAAATCACAAACGACCAAATCGTAGCCGCTCAAATCTCAGATGCTTCGGGCTTCCAAACGACCTTGATTAATAGTGGTAAAAGCCAAAATAATGGAGTTGAATTTTTAATAAACCTTGTGCCTATCAGAAGCAAAGATTTTCAATGGGATTTATCTTTCAACGGCTCATATAATATTACCAAAGTTTTGAGTTTATTAACTGATACCCCAGGTGAAAGAATTACCGTAGGAACACACGTTTTCAATGGTGAACTTCGTCAGGTAGTTGGTCAAGAAATGGGCCAAATTTATGGCTTTGGATTCAAGAGAGATGCGAATGGGAAGCAGATTTTTGGTGCAAATGGCATTCCAATTCGTACTCCAGACTTGATTTCTTATGGTAGTGCATTGCCAAAATGGGTTGGCGGTATCAATAATGCTTTAAATTATAAGGGGATCAATCTTTCTTTCTTGATTGATTTCAAATTGGGCAATATGATGCTTTCGGGAACAAACTTTAATGCTTATCGTCATGGTCTTAATAAGGCAACATTGGTAGGGCGTGAAGGTGGTGTTCTGGGAGTTGGTGTCAATGAAAAAGGAGAAACAAATACAGTAAAAGCACCCGTGCAAGACTATTGGTCGGTAGTAAGATCATTACAAATCATCGAACCAGTTGTTTATAATGGTGGTTTCTGGAAACTACGCCAAATTACCTTTGGATATGACTTTACTAAGTTTTTGCCTAAAAACTTCCCTGTAAAAGCAGTCAAATTAAGTGCCGTGGCAAATAATGTTTTGATGCTCAAAAAATGGGTTGAAAACATTGACCCTGAATCATTTGGTTATACTTCTGATAACCTCGTGGGCATGGAATCAACGGGTTTACCTACTACCCGAAGCATGGGTTTCAATTTGAATGTTAAATTTTAAGTGTGAATGAGTTCATACGTTTAATCAATAAATTTTGAAAATAAAATGAAAAAAGCAATAATATATATCTTCTCATTAACATTGATTTGTTTTGTTAGTAGCTGCGACAAAGGATTCGACGAACTCAATGTTAATAAAACTGCGGCAACGTCTGTAAACCCAGTTTTTATCCTAAACAATGCAGCAATAAATGCTTCTGTGCCAGCACAAATAGTGCAATATGAAATGGGTATTGTACAACAAATGGTTTCACCAAACTCAGGCGTATTGACAGGTGCAAACTTCAACCAAGATAACCGTGATGCCACCTCTCCAACTTGGCAACGCTACTATCGTTCTGTAATCAGAAATACTGTTGAGGTTATCAACGCTACCAAAGCAAATGCTGCCAGAGCCAACCTTTATCAAATGGCTAGAATTTTACAAGCCTATTCGTTTATGATTTTGACCGATACTTATGGCGATATTCCTTACTCCGAAGCTGGTGCAGGATATATTTCACAAGTTATTTCGCCAAAGTATGATACTCAACAGGCTATTTATGCAGGAATTATTAAAGAGTTAGGTGAAGCAACAGCGGCATTAGACGTAACAAAAACCATAGAAACTGCCGATGTACTTTATGGTGGTGACGTTGCTAAATGGAAAAAATTTGGCAATTCAATACTCCTAAGAGCTGGTATGCGTTTAAGCAAAGTTGATGCCGCACAAGCACAACAAGTTGTAGCAAAAGCAATTGCCGGTGGTTTAATATCATCAAATGCCGATAATGCTTTTATTAAGCATGATGCCAATTATACAAATGGTATTGGACAAATGTTGAATTCGACCGAAGCAGCAAATTTTTATATGGGAGCTCCTTTTCTTGATTATCTTCAAAAAACTAATGATCCACGTGTAAAATCTATCGCGGTACGTTATGTAGGTGCAGCTTCAGGACCTGAACAAACAGCAGCCAAAGCCTCAACCGACCCTACTGTGCAAATCGGAATGCCATTTGGCTATGACAATAACTCTATCAGTGGCCCTTTCAAAGCTGCTGGCTTGAAAAGTTTTTACGACTACACGCAAGTTGATAGAACACGATTAGCAAAAAATACTGCACCAATGTTTTTTGTAACTTTTGCTCAAACACAATTGCTTTTGGCAGAAGCCGCTCAAAGAGGCTGGACAACTGGTACAATTGCCGATTATTTTAATGCTGGTATAAAAGCACACATGGAGCAATTGGCTACTGTAGATGCCAATAGTGCAGTATCAGTAGCAGCAATTGACACTTATTTAAAAGCAAATCCATTGGTAACAGCTACTGCTTTGGAGCAGATAAATACACAATATTGGGTAGCATCATTTATGAACGGCCCAGAAGCATTTGCCAATTTCCGTAGAAGCGGCTTTCCTGTACTTAAACCAAATCCATTTCCTGGAAAAGGAATAAAAGGCACATTTATTCGCCGCTTAACTTATCCAAATTCAGAAATATCGGTCAATAGTACCAATGTCAAAGAAGCCATTTCAAGAATGGGTGCTGATGATTTAGATACAAAAGTCTGGTGGGATAAATAAAAAACTACCCTTAATTCATTAAAGAGCAATAAATTTATAGGTAATTTTGTTAAAGAAAATATAATAAACAACTTTACCCACTTTTTTAACTAAGAAGCGGTGAAAGTAAACATTAAACTCCCTTTTATGGGTTAAGGGTATGCAAATCGGAATAGTAGGCCTCGGTAAAATGGGATATAATTTGGCTCTCAATCTCCGAAATAATAATTATGAAGTTATCGCTCAAGATATAAACGAAGCTTCCGTTGATAAGATAGGTGAAGAAGGCGGAATTTTGGGAGCATATTCTTTAGAAAGTCTTTGTAGCAAACTTAAAGGCAGAAAAGTTGTCTGGCTGATGGTTCCTTCAGGCGAAATAGTAGATAGTGTAATCGAAGAATTAAGCGAATATTTAAAGCCACAGGATATTGTTATTGATGGTGGAAACTCAAATTTCAAAGATTCTGTAAGAAGATATAACACATTAAATGCCAAACATATTGAGTTTCTTGATTGCGGAACAAGCGGCGGAACAAGCGGTGCTTTGAACGGAGCCTGCACAATGGTTGGAGGCAATAAATCGACTTTTGAGTACGTAGAAAAAGTTTTCAAAGATATTTCTCTCGAAAATGGTTATCTGTACACTGGCGAATCTGGCAGCGGGCATTTTGTAAAAATGGTACATAATGGCATCGAATACGGAATGATGCAAGCCATTGCCGAAGGTTTTGAGCTTTTCGAGAAATCGAATTATGACCTTGATTTTGAGGCGGTTGCAAGGCTTTTCAACCACGGCTCTGTAGTACGTGGCTGGTTGATGGAATTGACCCAAAATGCCTTCAAAAAAGATGCAAAACTCGACGCCATAAAAGGAATCATGCACTCGTCGGGCGAAGGAAAATGGACGCTTGAAACGGCTCTCGAAATGGGAGTTGCTACGCCAGTAATAGCACTCTCGCTCATGATGCGTTATCGTTCACAACAGACCGATACATTTTCAGGAAAAGTAGTAGCGGCTCTAAGAAATGAATTTGGCGGACACGCAGTCGAGAAGAATGAGTGAGTTTTGAGTGAATGTAATGATAGAATATTTTAATTGCATTATTAAAAATCATTAGACCTATTCAATCATTCAAAATTGATTCTCTCATTCAATCTTCAAAATTGTATTTCAATTGTATTTCACAGGACTTGACATAGGTACAACTAGCACAAAAGCCGTTGTTTTTGATATTTCGGGAAGAATTCTAACACAAAAAAGCATTTCTTATGAAATGTTTCATCATCAGCCTAATTGGAGTGAGCAGAATCCTGATGAAATCTACGAGGCCGTTACAGAATGTTTGACGTTTCTGGAAAAACGCTCATTGCTCGAAACGCTAAGTATGTCGGCGGCTATGCACAGCATTATGGCGGTCGATATTTCAGGAAAGCCGTTAACTAAGCTAATCGTTTGGGCAGATAATCGTGCCTTTGAGATTGGAAATAAGCTAAAAGCCAGCATTGAAGGCAAAGAAATCTATCACCGCACGGGTACGCCACTTCATCCTTTTTCATTTCTCTGTAAAATTTTGTGGTTGAAAGAAAACGAACCTCAAATCTTTAAAAAAGCTCATAAATTTATTGGAATTAAAGAATATGTATGGCATAAAATATTTGGACATTATGAAATTGATGAATCACTTGCCTCAGCCACAGGCATGATGAATATCCAAGATTTATGTTGGGATACAAAAGCCTTAAATTTAGTCGGAATTACGGGAGAAAAATTACCCAAAATAGTCTCAACGACATTTTCACGAACAAAACAGGATAAAAAATACTTTATCGGTGGAGCCGATGGTCCTTTGGCCAATCTTGGCACTGGAGCAATAGGCAAAAATAAACTAGCCTTCACGATGGGTACTAGTGGAGCCGTTAGAATTTGTGTAGACGAATACTACACCGACCCACAAATGCGAACTTTCAATTATTTGCTAAGCTCCACCGAGCACGTTATCGGCGGAGCTACAAATAATGGTGCGGTAGTGATACAGTGGTTGAAAGAGCAAATTCTACAAACTAACACATCGACCGAAGAATTGATAGAAAAAGCTCAAAATTCACCCTCAGGAGCTGAAAGTCTGTTGTTTTTACCTTACATTTTAGGAGAAAGAGCTCCCGTTTGGAATGCCAACGCTAAAGGTGTTTTTTTTGGATTGAGCATCAATCACACGCAGGCACATCTGACCCGTGCCGTGATGGAAGGTCTGATTATGAATCTTTATTCGGTAGGGAAAGTATTGATGGAGAAATTTCCAGTTGACGAAATATGCGCTAGCGGTGGCTTTGCCAAAAGTGACTTTTGGTTACAACTCTTAGCTGATGTTTTTCAAAAAAAAGTAATTATTACTAATAATGTTGAAGCTTCGGCTTGGGGAGCAGTTCTTTTAGCTTTGAAAGCCTTAGGTTTGGAGGCAAAAACTTCTAAAAAAAGTAGATTAAAAATATTTTTGCCCGATCCCAAAAAAGCAGAACTTTACGATCAATTACATCAAAAATTTGAACGTTTATACATAAAACTCCAAGATGAGTTCTAAAATACGATTCATCCAAATCAGAAATTAATTATTTAATAGTAAATTTTATTAAATAATGGCTCAGTTTTTTGTTGGAATCAAATAAATGATGCAAATTCATTCCTTAAAACTATTCATTTATTCTGACTATGAATCGCAAAGAATTTATCAAGCAAATATCATTTGCTACATTTCTACTGGCTGATGGCAGTATCATCCCTGCATTTGCCGAAAATCTATCTTCCAAGAAATCAAAACTTCGTTTTGTAGTAGCCTCTGATGGTCATTTTGGTCAACCCAAAACCGACTATAAAGCTTATTTCGAAACTTTCATCAATAATGTAAATGCCCAACACCGCACGCAAAAATTTGATTTTTGCGTATTCAATGGTGACATTATTCATGATGATATAAATTTCTTATCAACAGCAAAAAGCCACTTCGATAACCTCGAAATGCCTTATTTCGTTACACAAGGCAACCACGACCACGCTACACCCGAGCAATGGGAACGGATATGGGGCGTGCCAGTAAACTATGATTATACTTTAGGAAATAATGCTTTTTTGTTCGGAACAACTTCAAATGTTGAAGGAAAGTACCTTCCTCCCAATATTGAGTGGTTTAAATCAAAACTCGACGAACATAAAAAGAAGAAAAACATCTTTATTTTCATACATATTACACCCGTAAAATGGACCAGCGGTGCCGTAGATAGCAAAGAATTTCAAGAATTATTGAAGCAGTATAAAAATATTCGAGCGATTTTCAATGGCCATGACCACGACCAAGAAAATGTAAAAACCCATGAAGGAGTCCCTTATATGTTTGATTCTCATATTGGCGGAAACTGGGGAACGAACTACCGAGGATACAGAATCGTAGAATTACAGAAGGAAAATAAACTTCTTACTTACCTCATGAATCCAACTACTAAAATTAACGAAGCAACCGTGTAATATTACCCATTTATTCAACCTTATAAAAATCTAATGAATGAATTTTTAACTCGTCGGAATTTCTTAAAGATTTCAGGAATTACGACCGCCATTTCCGCTTTTCCCAAAGTTAGTTTTGGTAAAAACGATGAAATCATCATCGGACATAATACCCACAAATACCGAGTAAAAGTTGGTTGGGGAATGTTGGATGCAGGAAAAAACCCTGTGAACGACTGCCACGAAATGGTAGAAGATGCCAAAGGACGCCTAATTATGCTTGGAAACGAAACAAAAAACAATATTTTGATTTATGACAAATCAGGAAAATTGTTAGAAACTTGGGGAACGACCTACATTGGAGGTCACGGACTTACACTCGTGAATGAAGGTGGCGAGCAGTTTTTGTTGATTTGCGATACCGACCGTCATCAAGTTATCAAGACCGATTTAAAAGGCAGAGAAATTTTCAAAATTGAATATCCAAAAGAAACTGGCGTTTATGAACACCCCGCTCAGTTTAAACCAACCGAAAGTGCAGTAAATCCTGCCAATGGAGATATTTTTGTAACAGATGGTTATGGTTTAAATTTTGTCATGCAATATGATTTAAAAGGAAAATATATTCGTCATTGGGGCGGTAGTGGTGATGTTGTTGATAAATTTAGGTGCAATCACGGCGTAGTAGTTGATACTCGAAATAAACAAAACCCAACGCTGATTGTAACTTCAAGAGTCGAAAATTGCTGGAAACGCTACACGCTTGATGGTAAATACCTTTCAACGATTGCCTTGCCAGGAACATATATTTGTCGTCCCGTAATCAAAGGCGAAAATCTTTACGGTGCGGCATTTCGTTCAACGTCAGATTCATATCCGAACTCAGGATACATCACGATTTTGGATAAAAACGACCGAGTTATCTCAACTCCAGGCGGAAGTGAGCCAATTTATCAAAACAATCAACTTCAAGAGCAACGCAAACAAGACCCATTTAAGGTTTTCATGCACCCGCATGATGTGTGTATAGATAGCAATGATAATATTTATGTGCCACAATGGGCTTCTCGTAAAACATATCCGATTATGTTGGAGAGAGTTTAAGAGCTGATTGTATTAGAGAAAATACTTGTAAAATTAATCTTGATAATGCCCATAAAGCGAATGAACAACGATTTGCGTTTCTTCGACTTTATATACAATTCGATGCTCTAAATTAATTCTACGAGACCTATAACCTGAATAATTTGCCTTTAAGGGTTCGGGTTGGCCTAAGCCATCAAAGGGTGTTTTACAAGTATTTTCTAAAAGATTATAAATTTTCTTAATTGTTTTGATGTCATTTTTCACCCACCAACCCAAATCTTGCCATGCTTTAGGCATAAAAAGTAGTTCACGCATCAATTATTGCTTTTAGATCCGACAAACTAACAGGAGTAGGATTAATCTTACCCTTTTCATACGCCTCAATACTAGCTAAAATTTGAGGATTTGTTATTTCGTTTTGAGCAACAATCTTCACTTTTTTTACAAAAGATATTGTCTTAAAAAACTCTTCTACAAAATCTCTTTTATTTTCAGCGATTTCGATTTCTACTTGAAATTTCATTTTTTTAGATTTATTTCAACAAAATTAGAGAAAAAATTGACAACAAACCTTTTTACAGTTTATAGATTGATGGTTTTACCCTAAACGAACAAAAATTATGGTAAATTTGTGTTTTAATTCAACCAAAAGTAGCTTAAAGCAATTAAACTACTTATTGGCTTACAAATACTGATTTACAACAAATTTTCATGCTTTACCCCCAAAATATAGAACAAAAGTTAGGTTTCGATAAAATTCGTGAACACATCGCCGAGCATTGCATTAGTTCACTTGGACAGGCTTTTGTCGAAAAAATTCGTTTTTCTGATGATTTCAAGATAATCGACCGTTTACATCGCCAAGCTGCTGAATTTAAGTTGATTCTACAAACAGAGTCTGATTTTCCGCAACAAAATTATATTGATGTCAGCGAAGCCCTTTCACGAGCAGCTATCGAAGGTGCTTTTGTGAGTGAAGAGCAGTTTTTTGAAATAAAACTCTCGCTTCATACGATTCAGCAAATCATCCATTTTTTCAAATCAAAGGAAGATAATACTGGAAAGCAACCCACGTATCCAGAGCTTAAAGCATTGGTGACAAATTCTCTACCAACTGCTCCTCCACTTGGGGTGGGGGCGGCTGGCTGGGCAACTGTGATTTCTCAAATTGATAAAATCATTGATGAGCGAGGAAAAGTGAGAGATAACGCTTCGCCCGAATTGATGGATATTCGTCGTCGATTGATATCGGAAGCAAGCGATTTGCGTAAAACACTAGAACGTATTCTTAAAACTGTCCGAAATAGTGGTTGGATTGGTGATGAAATGTCTCTGACTATCCGCGATGGTCGCATGGTGATTCCGATTTTATCGGAACATAAACGCAAACTTAAAGGCTTTGTACATGACGAGTCATCAACTGGACAAATGGCTTTTATAGAACCTGCAGAAGTGCTAGAAGCCAACAATGAAATAAGAGAATTGGAAGCCCGTGAACGCCGTGAAATAGTAAAGATTTTGGAACGCTTAACAGATTTCATTCGTCCGCATGTACCTGCTTTACGTAAGGCCTACCTTTTTCTCGGAATCATAGATTTTATTGGTGCAAAAGCTAAGTTTGCCTTAGAAATAGATGGAACTGCCCCACTTTTGGTAGAAAATCAAGCCCTAGAATGGTATAAAGCCAAACATCCACTTTTATATTTGTCGTTCAAAAAACAAGGTAAAAGCGTTGTTCCGCTAACAATAAAACTCGATAAAGATAACCGGATTGTGCTGGTTTCTGGCCCTAACGCAGGAGGAAAATCAGTCATGCTCAAGACCATCGGTTTGGTGCAGTACATGGCTCAGTGTGGTTTGCTCGTGCCTGTTTCTCCCGATTCAAAAGTTGGCGTTTTTAAGAATATTTTCATTGATATTGGTGATGAGCAAAGCATCGAAAATGACCTAAGTACGTATAGTTCGCACTTGACAAACATGAAGCATTTTGTCAATTTTGCGAGCAAATTTACTTTGTTTCTCATTGATGAGTTTGGTACTGGTACAGAACCAACTTTAGGTGGAGCAATTGCTGAGTCGATTTTAGAGCAATTACTGAAATCAAACGCTCAAGGCGTAATCAATACGCACTATACGAATCTGAAAGTTTTTGCCGATAAACACGATGGAACGGTAAACGGAGCGATGAAATTTGATGCCGAACTTTTAGAGCCACTTTATTCCCTCGAAATCGGGAAACCCGGTAGTTCATTTGCTTTGGAAGTTGCCCAAAAAATCGGTTTATCGAAACAAATAGTTGAGAATGCCAAGCTAAAATTGGGTACACAACAAATTGACTTCGAGAAATTGATAAAAGAATTAGAAATTGAGCACAAGGTTTTTTCAGAAAAAAATAAAGAATTTATTGAGAAAAATCAGAAACTCACCACTACTCTAGAACAATATACTGGTTTAAAAAGCTTTTTGGAGATTGAGAAAAAGAAGATTCTGAATGAAGCCAAAACTCAAGCCAAAGAGTTACTCAAAGAAGCTAATCGCAAAATAGAAAATACGATTCGTGAAATAAAAGAAGGAAAAGCCGAAAAAGATACGACAAAATTACTTCGTCAAGAGTTACAAATTTTTGAAGAAAAAGAGCTAAAACTTCAAAAAGTGGAAGAAATAAAAGCTCCTGCAGGCGATGAATGGGAAACGAGCAACGGCGAAATTGTTGTAAAAGATTACGTCCGAATCAAAGGACAAGCCACGATTGGCGAGGTTTTGTCGATTAGAGGAAAAGACATTGAAGTGGCCATTGGTGAACTAAAAACCAATATCAAACTCAATCGTTTGGAAAAAATGAGCAAAAAAGAGTACAAAGAAGCCACTAAAGAAAGTCCAAAAGCCAAAGTTTCGGGCATTGATATGAACGAGAAAATGGTCAACTTTAGTTTTAATGTTGATTTGAGAGGAAAACGCAGCGAAGAGGCCCTTGGCGAAGTTGATACATTGATGAACGATGCAATTATGCTCGGCTACCCCGAATTAAGAATTGTGCATGGCAAAGGCGATGGTATTTTACGCACCCTTATTCGACAACATTTACGAGGATATAAGCAAGTTTCAAGTACATCTGACGAACACGCCGACCGTGGTGGGCAAGGCGTAACGATTGTGAAGATGAAGTAGATATAATTTTATCGGTGAATTTTGTAATATTGTAGAAAATAACCAAACAAGATGGCAGATAAGCTAATTGTAAAAAACTTTGGACCAATACGTGATGCCGAACTTGACATCAAGAAAACCACTGTGCTAATTGGGCCACAAGGCAGTGGAAAAAGTACTTTGGCGAAGTTGATAGCAATATTTGGCGATAAAAATGCTTTTAAGAATAGTGCATTTGGTGGAGATTCGCATTTTTCAAGCTTTGGGATAAACGATTTTTATGAGAACGAAAACACATTATTAAATTTTCAAAATGAATATTATTTAATAGAGTATGGAAAAGGAGTACCAAGTTTTCGGATAAATCAATCTTTGGATAAATCGACCAAAGAAATAATGCAAATTGCTCCTTCTGCCGATTTTGCAATGAGTTTTAATGATTATACTGCTTTTTTGAAAACAATTCCTCAAGGTCGGTCTTCAAATATTCGACAAATTGCAGGAGGTCCAGTTTCATCAATTTTTAATAATTTAAAACTACCATCAGCTCATTACATTCCTGCCGAAAGATTTTTAATATCGGTTATTTCTGGGGCAACTTGGGGCTTAATGAGCAATAATATTGCCCTTCCTAAATATGTCATTGATTTTGGCAGTCAATTTGAACTTGCAAGAATCAATAATTCTGAATTATTAATTGATTATTTGGATATTCTCTATAAATATGATAGTGCAGTAGATAAGGTAATTATGAGAGATAATAAAGAAATAAAATTATCCGTCAGTGCAAGTGGTTTCCAATCTATCATTCCTCTAAAATTAGTCATAGAAAACACTTTCAAAAATGGCTTAACTAATTTCATCATCGAAGAACCCGAATTAAATCTTTTTCCTGTTACACAAAAACATTTAATTAAATATTTAGCAGAAAAATGCACCCAAAATGATAATAATCTCATGGTTACTACTCATTGCCCGTATGTACTTTCTTCGTTAAATTTACTTGTTTTTGCTTATCAAACTGCTCAGAAAAGACCCGAACTCATTGAGGAAATTAAGGCTATCGTGCCTCAAGAGTCATGGATAAACCCATCTGACTTTGCGGCGTACTATGTGGATGAAGGAACGGTAAGGTCAATTATAAATCCTAAAACTGGTTTGATTTCTGAAAATGAATTAGATGAAGTATCAGACATGATTGGGGATGAATTTGATGCTTTAAAGAGAATCTATCTATCAAAATCTTATGCAGGAATCAATTAAGAAAGCTTTTCCACTGCTTTCTGAAAATGATTGTTTGGAAATAACACAACTTGCTGAATTTGAAATTATTGATAAGCAAATAAGTCGTTGTATTTTACAAAAAGGACACTCCGAAGATGGAAATCTGTGGGTAATAAATAAACATCAAAAAGAGGTTTTCTTTTTAGCTATTGATAAATGCCTGTTTTTTGATAAAGCAGACGACCCTTAAAGATGTGATTGTGTTTTATTTGATGAAAATCGAATTTGTTTTATTGAAATAAAGGAATCAAATAAATCAAACCGAAGAAAAAGAAGAATTAAGGCAATTGAACAATTAGCTAAAACGGTTAATTTGTTCAAAAGTTTAGGGGTCAAATTTACACAGTTTGATGCTTTAATTTGCTTTTCAACATCATATCCTAAGAGAAGAAGTTCAGATTTAGACAGGCAATTTGAGTTTTTGAATGATTGTGGAGCATTTTTATACGAAGGCAATTTGGAGGAATTTTAAAGTCTTCACCTACTTTATCCGAATATAATTTATCTCGGCTTTTACATTTTCCAAAATTTTTTCAGTTCGCTCGGGGCGAGCATCCGATATGAAAACCTGCCCAAAAGTCTGATTATCAATACTTTCGATGAGTTTCTGAATTCTGCGGTCGTCGAGTTTGTCAAAAATATCGTCCAAAAGTAAAATAGGTTTTACTCCTCGTAGCTCCTCTATCATCTCAAACTGAGCCAATCTGAGAGCCATGACAAACGATTTTTGTTGCCCCTGTGAACCAAATTTTTTGACTGGATAACGTCCGATTTCAAAAACATAATCATCTTTATGAATACCTTTCGTGGTACGTTGGGCTTTTACATCAGTTTGTCGATTTAAACGAAATTCTTTTACAAAATCTCCACTTGCCACTTCCGACTCATAAACAATTTCTACTTCTTCACGCCCTTCACCTAAAATTTGATAGTGTTTTCTAAAAAATGGAAGGAATTTTTCGATAAAATTTTTACGTTGATCAAAAATCTTGATGGCGAGTTTCACCAAAGGGTCAGAATAAGTATCAAGTAAATCTGGGTCGAGGAAATTTCGCTCAAAGAAAATTTTCAGTAGACTATTCCGTTGGTCAAAAAGCTTATTATAATGCTGATAATCAGTCAAGTAATCATTATCCATCTGCGACAGTACGCCATCAAAAAAACGACGACGGCCTTCACTCCCATTCTTGATTAATTCTGTATCGTCGGGGGCAATCAAAACCACAGGAAATTGCCCTATGTGGTCGGCAAGGCGTTCATAAGGCTTTTTGTCGTGCATTAAAACCTTTCTTTGCCCACGCTGAATCGAACAAGTAATTTGATGTTTTTTTTCGCCTTTCATAAAAACCCCATCAATCATCATCACATCAGCGTCGTGATTTATATTAAGAGCATCTTGGCTATGAATGGCACTTTTACTCAAAGCCAAAAAATAAACAGCATCAAGCAAATTGGTCTTACCGCTGCCATTTTCGCCCACAATACAATTTACCTGACTCGAAAACGTAAAGTTTGCTTCTTCGTAATTTTTGAAGTTTGAAAGATATAATTTATCTAAAAACATTATCAACAGTTTTAACAACTATGAAAGTTGTTTTAAAAATTGTTCGAAATTTAGTCATTTTTAACTAAAGTTTAGTTTATTTGCAATCATAATACTTAATAACCTGTTACATCTTCTGATGAATAAAAACTCGCTTCTTTATTTTATTGCTGCCGTTGCCGCAACTGGTGGCCTACTTTTTGGCTTTGATACAGGCGTTATCAATGTTGCCTTGCCTCAACTTCGTGCAAAGTTCAACCCAAGCCCCGAAACCGAAGGCATTATTGTAAGTGCTGTACTATTTGGTGGTATGGCTGGACCATTTATTAGCGGCCCTCTGACAGATTTATTGGGTCGTAAAAAAATCAATATTATTGCTTCATTTGTCTTTGTTGTTGGTTCAATTATAACTGCTATCGCACCAACGGTTTCGTTCCTAATCATCGGGCGTCTATTTTTAGGATTAGCAATCGGAATTGTTGCTTCAACTGTTCCACTTTATTTGGCCGAAATCGCTCCAACCGACAAAAGAGGTAAACTCGTAACGTTTTTCCAACTCGCCATTACACTCGGAATTTTACTTTCTTATGTGGTTGGTTATTTCTTTGCCGACCAAGAAGATGGTTGGAGAAGTATGTTTTGGACGGGATTTATTCCTGCTGTAATCTTAATGGTTGGAATGTTTTTTGTGCCAGAAAGTCCACGTTGGTTAATTGGAAAAGGACGTAATGCCGAAGCTCTTGAAGTTTTGAATCGCCTACGTGACCCCGAGCAAGCATTGCTTGAAGTTGATCAAACTCGCCAGATAATCGAAGACGAAAAACACAACAAAGGAGATTGGAAAATGTTGTTTAGCAAGCGTTTACGTATTCCGTTGTTTATTGGTATTGGCATTTTCTTTATTCAGCAATTTTCGGGCATCAATGCAATCATTTATTTTTCGACCGATATTTTTAAAAATGTATTTCCTAATGGCAATACTGCAGCTCTCGCTACCGTTGGCGTGGGTGTAATCAATGCTACTTCCACATTTTTGGCGATTATGATTTTGGATAAATTTGGAAGGAAACAAATTCTTTACACAGGTCTTATCGGAACGGCGATTTGTTTGGCAATGGTTGGTTTAGCTTTTTATATGAAAGATTCTCTAAGCCCAGAACTTCAAAAAATTATGCTTGTGGGCGGAGTTTATGTCTATATTATTTTCTTTGCCATAAGCCTTGGGCCTTTGGGTTGGTTATTGATTTCGGAGATTTACCCACTTAAAATCAGAGGTTTTGCTTCGAGTATGGGTAGTTTCAACCATTGGGTTTTTGATGCTTGTGTAGCATATTCGTTTCCGATTTTGGCAGCAACATCGCTCGGCACAAATGGCGGAATTTTTGGCATCTACATGACAGTTGTATTACTAGGCTTACTCTTCGCTAAATACATAGTTTTTGAAACAAAAGGTATGAGTTTGGAGGAAATTGAAAAACGATATAAGTAAAATAATAATTAAATTCAGTAAGAAAGAGCTTTGTTAAGTAGTCGATAGTCGACAAGACCATAGTAAAATAATAAGAATAAATATTTAGCTGATTACAAATTTGTCGATTAATTTTATCGTATTACTTATTAAAAAACTAAGCTCTTTCTTTTTATAAAACCTTGCTTTTTTGAGCAAATTGAAGAAAATTGCAAAATATTTACTTCATCTATCATTTTCGGTCAGACCTTCGGTACAGACCGAAATAAAAACTAAGGAAATCATGAAAAAACTCATTTTGAGCTTGTTTTTTGTAACAAATCTTACTTTTGCACAACACAAAGAAATTATTAAGACTGATAAAGCTCCCGTACCAATTGCTCCGTACAGTCAGGCGATTAAATCCAACGGTTTTTTGTTTGTGGCGGGTCAAATTGGCCTCGACCCCGCAACACGAAAACTCGTTGATGGTGGCTTTGAAGCAGAAACTGTTCGCATCATGGAAAACATCAAAGCTGTTTTAGAAGCTGCTAATGCAAAGTTGAGTGATATTGTAAATACAACTATTTACATTAAAGACATGAATAACTTTGCAAGAGTAAACGAAATTTATGGCAAGTACTTTACAGCCGATTTTCCTGCACGTACAACTGTTGGAGTGGCCAATTTACCAGGTGGAGCAAGTATCGAAATTACAGTTGTAGCAGCCATAGCTAATAAGCCTCGTCGAAAGTAAAATCCTGTTTATCTCAAATTTCTCTTAAATTGCCTCGTTTTGAGGTAGTTTAAGCATTTATTTCTATATTTGTCAATAGATAAGTTGAAGAACTAATTTATACTTTAGCATAAAATCATTATTAATGGTTCGCCTCAGCGAATCTACATATTTATACTTCAAATTCTTAATTTCACTAACCCTTCATCATACTTTATGAAAAAACTATCAGTATTAGGTAGAACGTTTCGAGTAAGCGAACTCCTTTTCGCTTCGCTTTTTATTCTTCAAGCATTATTTTCGTTTGCCCAGCAAGGCGGCAATCAATATAATGCCAACACCCGTTTTGAACAAATGGGGACTGAACTTCCAACCCCAAACACCTATCGTACAGCTTCCGGAGCTCCAGGAAAAGACTATTGGCAACAAAAAGCTGATTATGACATAAAAGCTGAATTAGACGATGTGAATCAGAAAATTATAGGAACGGAGGTAATTACTTATACCAACAAATCGCCTGATGAGTTGCGTTATTTGTGGTTACAGCTCGACCAAAATCTTTTTGATAAAGGTTCAATCAACGCAATGACAAAAACGGGTGGTGTTGAGCCACAAGGAATGTCGTTTAATGCTCTTCAAAACGTAAATGCTCCTTCATCAGTATTTGGTGGAATTTCGGGCAATAAAGAGTATGGCTACAAAATTACGCTTGTAAAAGATGCCAAAACCGGTGCAGATTTGAAATACACAATCAACGGAACAATGATGCGTGTTGAAATTCCTACACCATTGAAACCAAGTTTATCTTATGCTTTTCGTATTGATTGGAATTACAACATTACTAATTATTATGGTCGCTCGGGCATGGAGTTTTTTGCAAGGGATGGCAACTACAACTACTTCATTGCTCACTGGTTTCCACGTATGGCGGTTTATGATGATGTAAATGGCTGGCAACACAAACAATTCTTGGGTCAAGGAGAATTTACACTTCCTTTCGGAGATTATAAAGTAGAAATCACTGTTCCTAACGATCATGTTGTAGGTGCAACTGGCGAATGTCAGAACTATGATAAAGTATTGAACGCAACGCAAGCAAAACGTTTACAAACAGCTGCAACATCAAAAACGCCTATTGTAATCGTTACACAAGAAGAAGCGATTGAAGCCGAAAAGGCAAAGCCAACTGGCAAAAAAACTTGGATTTACAAAGCAACCAATGTACGTGACTTTGCTTTTACATCTTCACGTAAATTTATCTGGGATGCCATGCAAACTGATATTTATAATAATGGACGCAAAATTTGGAGTATGTCATTCTATTCAAAAGAGGGGAATCCACTTTGGGGACAATATTCAACTCGCACTGTTGAGCATACTTTAAGAAGCTACGGAAACCGTACTGTTCAATATCCATATCCAGTAGCTATTTCTTGCCACGCAACCGCTGGTGGTGGTATGGAATACCCTATGATTTCATTCAACGGTGGTCGTCCAGAAGCTGATGGAACTTATTCAGAACAAGTAAAAGCTGGTATGATTGGCGTAATTATTCACGAAGTTGGTCATAACTTCTTCCCGATGATTGTAAATACTGACGAACGTCAATGGTCATGGATGGACGAAGGTTTGAATACTTTCTGCCAATATTTAGCCGAGCAAGAGTGGGACAGAAACTTCCCTTCTCGTCGTGGCGAACCACAAAACATTGTACCTTACATGAAGACTGACAAGACACAACAAGTGTCAATCATGTCTAGTTCAGATAATATCATGGCATTCGGGCCAAATGCCTACGCAAAACCAGCAACAGGTTTGAATATCTTACGTGAAACTATTATGGGTCGTGAATTATTCGACTATGCTTTCAAAGAATATGCACGTCGTTGGGCTTTCAAATCGCCAACTCCTTCCGACTTCTTTCGTACAATGGAAGATGCTTCCGGAGTTGACTTAGACTGGTTTTGGAAAGGGTGGTTCTACGGTGTTGAAGCCGCCGACCAAGATTTAGCAGAAGTTGAATGGTACGCTGCCGATAACCAAGACCCTATTGCTAAAAAAGCAGCAGAAAAGGCTGACACAGAAGCTAAAAAACAAACTTTGAGCAATATTCGTAACCAAACTGATATTAAGCAAACTGTTGTAGAAGCCGATTCAACAATGAGAGATTTCTATAATTCTTATGATAGATACGCTGTTTCGGCAGCAGATAAACAAAAAACTGAGCAATATAAATCAAGTTTGAGCGAAGATGAGCGTAAGATTTTAGATTCAGGAATGAACTATTATGTTTTGAAAGTGAAAAACAAAGGTGGTTTACCAATGCCTGTTATCATCAAGTTGGATTATGAAGATGGTACTAACGAAATCGTTAGAATTCCTGCAGAAATCTGGCGTTTGAATGACAAAGAAGTGAAGAAAACAATTCCGACAAAGAAAAAGGTTATGAAATTTACCCTCGACCCTTTCTACGAAATTGCTGACATCGATACTGATAATAATTCGTTCCCTCGCGAACCAGAAAAACCAACTAAGTTCCAAGCATTTAAACAAGGTTCGTACCGTCCGCAAGGCCAAAACCCAATGCAACAAGCGAAACAATCTCAACCTGCTGGAACGCAAACAAGCGGTAAAAACTAATTAAAATAGTTCAAATAAAACAAAAACCCCCGAAATAGAAATACTACTTCGGGGGTTTTGTTTTACTGTAAACTGTTAATCTTTTTTACATAGCAACTTCTTTCTCAGTCATAATCGTCAATACTTCTTCGTCCATCAATCGGGTTGCTAAACCTTGAGTTTTCGGAATTTCGTAGTGGAAGAAATACTTCATCGTGTGAATTTTACTTTCATAAAACTCCACATCATCAGCGTTATCCGAAGAAATAATTAATTTTTGTTTCGCTACAAGTGCTTGTTTCAGCCATTGCCAAGCTACCACATTTAAACTAAACATTTCCATATAAAGCGTAGCATCAGATAAGAAACGCTCAACATCGCCTGTTCCAGCAATTCCTAACAAGTGCATTGTTACTTTTTGTAGGCGTTCACCTTCTTCTTTTAGCCAAATTGCATAACGCTTCAACTCATCATATTGTAAAGCCGCCATTACGGTTTTACCAATTTCTTGGGCGAGAAGCATAGTTGCCTTTCCTCCTGCCATCGGAACTTTTCTGCCTAATAAATCTTGCGACTGAATACCCGTTGTTCCTTCATAAATTGGTGTAATACGAATATCCCGATAATATTGTTCCACAGGAAAATCTTCTGTAAAACCATACCCTCCAAAACATTGTACGGCATCGCTAGTTGCTTTCATACCATATTCACAAGGGAAAGTCTTGGCAATTGGTGTTAGCAATTCGAGCATCAAATGAGCCATTTCTTTTTCTTCTGGGTCGTCAGATGCTTCCGCAAGGTCGAATAATTTAGATGTTTCGAGCAAAAGTGACAACGAACCTTCAACAACAGCTTTCTGAAACAATAACATTCGCTTCACATCTGGGTGCTGAATAATCTGAATCTGTGGAGCATCAAGTGCGTGTTTCTGGTTTGATCGACGGCTTTGTGGACGCTCTTTTGCGTACTCGAGTGACGCATAATAAGCTGCCGATGCAATAGACGCTCCCGTGATACCCACGCCAATACGAGCCTCGTTCATCATTTGAAACATATAATTCAAACCCTTATTTGGTTCCCCAACCAAATACCCGATACAATCATCGTTTTTATCACCAAAGCCCAAGTGCATAGCAGGCACCCCTTTTTGACCTAATTTATGATAAATCCCCATTGAAGTCACATCATTATCGACACCATTTATGCGGAATTTGGGAATAATAAACAACGAAATTCCCTTTGTGCCAAGCGGAGCTCCTTTGATACGACCAATGAATAGATGTATTACATTATCAGTTGCATCGTGGTCGCCCGCCGAAATGAAGACCTTTTGTCCACGCATTTTATATGTTCCATCAGCCAATGGCTCGGCAGTTGCAGTAATATCCGATAACGAACTTCCAGCTTGTGGCTCGGTAAGGCACATTGTTCCTTGCCATTTCCCCGAAATCATATTCGGAATATAAGCATCTTTCAATTCTTGCGAACCAAAACTGGCAATCAGACGAGCCGCACCAGCCGTGAGTCCAGTAAACATCATTCCATTATTGGCCGACATCAAGATATAACCCAAAATGCTCGAAATCATTACGGGTAATTGAGATCCTCCATCTTCATAATCAAAGTCAGCCCCGATAATGCCCGATTCTCCTAAGGCTTTCAAATAATTGCTGATAGACGGATGAACCCTTACTTTTCCATCTTTAAGTTCTGGTTGATTTTTATCGACATCTTTAACAAACGGAAACATCAGATTGTCCGCAATTTGGGTTGCTGCATCAATCGTCATATCAAAAGTATCTTTGTTGTGGTCGGCATAGCGAGCATGTTGTGTCAACGTTTCTGCCTCGTGAACTTCATATAGTAAGAAGTCCACGTTTCTCTTATTGAAATAGTTCTTTGCCATGGAAAAATTATAATTTGAAGATATGATAATTTAAAGATTAGGTGATGAAGGCAAAACTGAGCTTATTTTAATTTACGATAAATATTTATTAAAAGAGTTTTCAAATCAGCTTATTTCCAAAACGCTGCGGCGTACTGCTTTCAAATTTTTTTTACATCAACCCCAACATTTTAGCATATTTCATCATTGCTCCGGCGTTCGATAGTTTTAGTTTTCCCATCATCATAGCCATCATTGGGTTCATATCGCCCGTTGCGATTTTTACAAAATCATCGGCTTCTGCTTTTATTACACATTCTGCTATTCCTACAAAACCTTCCACAAACTCAGCCTTTCCGTCAGCTACAACCATTGAGTAATCAGCACCATCGCCAAAATCAAAATGTAAGGTTGTCGTTACGCCATCAACCTCTGTCGCTGTGAGGCCTGAAGCTGTGTTCTGTAAGTATTCTTTTGCTGTCATGTTGTTATTTTTTGAAATTTAAGGTTTAAAATATTCCGAAAGTTAGTAAAAAAAAGAATTAATATTATGCAAGCATACTATTAATTTTATTTGAAATTTGTTTTTTGGTAATACAATATTATTTAACAATAAATTTTCGAAAAGCTAAATAGTGGTCTATGAGCTTATTACCTTATTATGCCTTTTGCTTAATGACCGTGGTTTACTTAAAATCTCAAATAAAGCCAAAATGGTTAGAAAAATGCCCTTTTTGGATAGTCATAAAGCCAATAAATAACGTTATAAAAAGTAATTAGGCAAAATCAAATATCGCATACTAATTCTTTTGAAAATTTAGGAGATCCTAGTTTTTTTAAAAACTGAGACACAAGAAATAAGACGGTTCGCCGCAGAGATGGTTTGCCGAAGCGATAAAAGCTTGATAATTAATAAAGTAACAATTATAGTTTTGTCACTTATGTTCATCTCAGTAATTATTTATAAAAAAAACAATAATTAGCGTGCACAAACAAAAAAATCGTAAAAATGTATTTATACGTTCAGAAAACGAAGATAGACTTTAATTTTTCTATAACACCGATACGTTTTTACATTAATAATATAAGAATTACATAATCATCCCATAAATAAAAAACACTAAAAGTGTTACTTTTTTCTAATCACTTAGTCAAAATTGAAAAATAAAGCCTTTAAAAATACGCCTGATGAGGAGTTGGTACGACTGTATGTCGAAACCCAACGAAACCTATATTTTGAGGAACTCTACGACCGTTACGTTGATAAAGTTTACAGAAAATGCCTATCCTTTGTAAAAAACGAAGTTCAAGCTGAAGATATTACGCATGATATATTTTTGCGTTTGGTTCTGAATATTGGTGGTTTTAAAGAACATTCGAAGTTTTCGACTTGGCTATATTCGATTACCTACAATTATTGTATTGATCAAATAAGGATGGTTAAAAAACAAGCCGAAACTACACTCGACGTAAACTTTGATCCAGAACAAGAAGAAGACGAATCTGAATTAGTCGAAATTCAAGCAAAGGATTTAAAAAAAGCCTTGCAAAAAATTGACCCTGATGAACGTGCAATGTTACTGATGAAATATCAAGACGATTTTAGTCTTAAAGAAATTTCCGATACATTCAAAATTAGTGAAAATGCTGTAAAAATGCGTTTGATGCGTACGAGAGAGAAATTAAGAAAGATTTACACAGAAAACATTGTTTTCTTTTTAATAATTGTTTCCAAAGCCATTTGGTTCTGGAAAAAATAACAAATACTTTAAATTTACACTCACACATGGAAGATTTTGATGAAACCGCACCCGAGCATCTGAAAGGCATGCTTACCTCAGAAATTGATACTATACGTAATGCCATGCAAATCGTAAAGATGTTTTTGGGCGAAACAATGGTAGCAGGACTAAAACTTATACAAGAATTAGAGCCGAAAGATAATTAATAAAGGAGACAAATCGACAAATTAAAATAATGTAACTTCTTGATTTTAGCATTTTATCGCTCAGGCGAACAGAATCTTGTTTCTAATCTCATGTCTTTTGTCTCAATATTTAACAATAACCTTTTTCACAAATTAAGTAACACCCATGAAACCGACACTGAGCTTTACAGATACACTACTGGCAACTTTTAATGACATGATCAGAAGTTTCATGACTTTCTTCTATAGTCTAATAGGAGCCGTACTCATTTTATTGATAGGTTGGGGAGTTGCCAAAATGGTAGCTGCCGTGACAAAAAAGATGCTCGAACAAATTGGTGCTGACAAAATAGGTGATAAACTCAACGAAATTGATGCAATCAAAGGCTTGAAATTGGAAATAAAGTTGAGTTCTATAATTTCAAAAACACTATATTACTTCATACTGATATTTATGCTTCGCCCTGCCGCCGATACTCTTGGCGTGCCAGCAATTTCGGATATGGTAAAGCTTTTAGTAGAATTTATTCCTAAACTTATTTCTTCTACATTAATGCTTTCTGCTGGCATTTTCTTAGCAGATGCTCTCAAAAACTTTGTGGTTACGCTCTGTAAATCGTTCAATATTGCGGCAGGAAAACTTATCGGAACGGCTATTTTCTTTTTTTTGTTGGTAATTTTCGTGATTCAATCAGTAGCACAAGTGGGTATCAATACTAGCCTTTTAGAATCAAGTTTTAATCTCTTGGTAGGCGGAATTGTTTTTGCCTTTGCGATTGGTTATGGCTTTGCCTCAAAAGAAATTTTATTGAATATCATCTCTTCATTTTATAGTAAAAACCGCTATAAAGAAGGACAAATTATTGAAATTGATGGCATCAAAGGAGAAATCATCGCGATGGATAATACAACGATGACGCTCAAAACTGGGGATTCAAAAACAATTTTTCCGCTACAATTTATGCAATCAAAAACCGTAATCGTTTTTGAATAATTTAAATAAACCCAATTTTTAAGATTGGCGAAAATGGAGTTTAACATTTTTTTTAACTATTTGCTGTTACTATTTCTTCCTCTCGAAGTCTTGAAGTGACTGACACAATAATTAATTTGTCAGATCAATAGTTTTTAAGTAATTATTTCAATTCAATAGTTTAACTAATTTACTAACTAAAACCCTATTTTGTAATGAAAATGATTTTCTTAGCAATCTGCTACTTATCTTTTGCTACTTTTACTTTCGCTCAAGAAGCACCCAAAACTCTCGAAGATTCACTCAAAGTTGGTTTTTGGGACCCACGTAACACGCAATTTGGCATTAATTTTTCTCAATCAGGCTTCAATGATGCTTGGGGAAAAACGCAGGGTGGAGTCGGCAACTTCGGACTTGGCCTCTATTATAATAATAAGGGTGTTTATCACAAGAAAAAAGGTGTTTTCACTTCTGACATTCAATTTCAATATGGTACCCAAAAGTTTAAAGGACAAGATGCCCGCAAAAGCATCGACCGCATCTTTATTGATAATAAATATGCAAGCAGAATATCGCCGACGGTCAACTGGTTTGCTGGAGTCAATTTCTTTTCTCAGTTTGCCTCAGGTTTTGCTTATGATGCAAAAGGTATAAAAGGCAATAAAATTTCGGCTCTATTTGCACCTGCTTTTCTTTCCGAAGGTGTTGGACTTGAATGGAAACCTAAGAAATACTTTTTTATGCAATTGGGCGGTGCTACGCTTCGACAAACATTTATGAGTTGTAACGAAGTGTTTGACAACACTGATATAGATGTTACCGAAGCTGGCAAGGTTGTTAAACGTTCTTACGGAACACTAAAAGGGAAAGTTTTAAACGAAATGGGTTTTCAGGTTGTTGCGGCATTTGATAAGGACATTGCCAAAAGCATTAATCTAAAATGACGTTATCAAGGTTTTGTTGCTTACGCACCAAAGACAAAGCCAATGGACCACAACGTAATGCTTATCACAACTGCTAAAGTGAATAAATATTTGAATGTAAACCTCACACTTTTGGGAGTTTATGATGCCGACATCGTAAAAAAATTCCAAATCGGCGAAGGGTTTTCAGCAGGATTTGTATTTAATCTTTAATATTCTATCATATTTAAATCTTTTTAAAGCCATGTTAAAAGAATTCAAAACATTTATTACTCAAGGCAACGTGCTTGATTTAGCCGTTGGTGTAATTATTGGCGGTGCTTTTGCCAAAATCACAACTTCATTGGTTGATGATATTGTTATGCCTATTGTTGGGTATTTCCTAGCTGGCGTAGATTTTAAAACCCTTGCTCTTCACTTGGGTCAGCCAGACGAAAAAGGTGTTTATCCAGTAAGCATCATGTATGGAAACTTCATCCAAATTGTTATTCAGTTCTTGATTGTGGCTTGTGTTATTTTCATGGTTGTTAAAGCAGCCAATAAGGCACGATTAACAGAAAAATAATATTTTTTTTTCGCTAAAAGCCTGTATTTGCATCAAATACAGGCTTTTTTGTAGCAATTTTTATTAAAAGTATTTACCAATCTAAACAGTCAAACCAAATAATATTCTGCGAAAAGCTAAAAATAAATAAAATTCTTTATATATAATAGCGTTTGAAGGCCCTAAAATAAAAATTTCAAATTTTTCTTTTCTTTCTTTTTGAAATAATTTACATTTGTTACGAGTTTTAAATTTAGATGAATCCTATCCTAATATTTGAAGTTTTAATAATGCTTATTCCTTATAATCTTAATCGGGGGCTTTATGCCGCTTAATCAAAATCATGGAAACGTGGTTGAAAAACAAACTACGTGGTGACTGGCAAATCTGGTTCATCATAGTGCTTCTATCATTGTTTAGTATGCTGGTAGTTTACAGTGCTAGCTCTGCCCTTGCCTATAAAAAAGCAAGTGGAAATACTGAAAGCTACCTCGTTAGGCATACAGGCCACTTATTACTTGGCTTATTTGTGATTTGGGTGATGCACCGCATTGATTATACCAAATACGCTGGTATATCAAAGTTACTTCTTTGGATTACGCCTTTTTTGTTAATTTATACCTATTTATTCGGAACAACCGTTGGTGGCACAAAACGCTGGATTAGCCTCTTAGGAATTTCGTTTCAATCTTCAGACTTTGTTCGCTTGGTGCTTATCACAAATCTTGCTGCTATGTTGGCCCGCCGACAAAATGTAGAATATACTCAAAAAACTCTTTCGGGTTTAATATTCTGGTGTGGCTTACTCTGCGGATTGCTTGCCATTACTAATTTCTCGACAGCTATTATTTTAGGTGTAACTTGCTTCTTAATTATGTTCATGGGTCGAGTACCAAGCAGATATTTACTCCGAATGGCTCTTTCAGTAATTGGAACGTTAGTTATCGTGATGAGTATAAGCATTTATTTGTACTCAAAGGGCGTGGAATTTGGGCGTGGGCAAGTTGTACTTGAGCGTATAGAGGCGTTTGCAAAAATTGATATAAATAGAGATAAAGAAATCGGGAATCCTACCCGTGATGATAATTTTCAGAAAGATCAAGCCATGATTGCCATCGCACGAGGCGGAGCAATTGGTATTGGTCCGGGTAATAGTTTCCAACGAAACTATTTGCCAGAAGCTTTTTCTGACTATATCTATGCAATTATTATAGAAGAATACGGAATGTTGGGTGCTATTTTCGTAATGGGTTTGTATCTTTGGCTTTTATATCGAGGACTAAAAAACGTCAGCAATACGCAACGAGCATTCGGAGGACTTTTGTGCGTAGGACTTACTTTTAGCATTGTTTTTCAGGCATTTATTCACATGTTTATTAATGTAGGTTTAGGTCCTGTAACTGGTCAAACGCTTCCATTGATGAGTATGGGCGGCACATCTATTTTATTTACTGCCGTGGCTATCGGTATTGTGCTGAGCGTAAGTAAAGAAGAGTACGATGAAAAAGCTTTAAATGATTAAAATTGAGTTTTAATTTCTGAAAACTAGGCCACTTGTGGCTAAAATCAAATATATAAGTTCCCATTTGGGGGTGTAAGGTTTATGAAAAAAATTATTATCAGCGGCGGAGGTACTGGCGGACATATTTATCCAGCGGTTGCGATTGCAAACGAGCTAAAAGCCATTAATTCTAACAACGAAATTCTTTTTGTTGGGGCAGAAGGCAAAATGGAAATGGAAAAAGTACCAAAAGCAGGCTACAAAATCATTGGTTTGCCGATTGCAGGTATTAATCGCTCCAATATGTTGGCCAATTTGGCCTTGCCGTTTAAACTGATAAAAAGTCTTTGGAAAACCTACCGAGTAATTAAAGACTTTAAACCAGACATTGCGATTGGTGTTGGCGGCTATGCCAGCGGGCCAACATTGATAATGGCCAATTTTTTGGGCGTTCCAACGCTTATTCAAGAGCAAAACTCCTTTGCAGGTGTAACTAATAAGTTTTTAGCAAAGAACGCTCAAAGAATCTGCGTGGCTTACCGAAACATGGAGCAGTTTTTTCCGAAAGAAAAAATTGTAATGACAGGAAATCCCGTAAGAAAAGATATTTTAGAAACAGCCTCCAAAAGAGAGCAAGCATTCAAGCATTTCGGACTTGACCCCGAACGCAAAACACTTTTGGTAATAGGTGGAAGCCAAGGAGCGAGAACTATTAACGAAGCTATTTTTGCAGGTTTGAATGATCTAATCTCAAACGATTTGCAGGTTATTTGGCAAACAGGCAAATTATTCATTGATAAGGCCAAACAAGCGGTTGAGTCGCTTCAAACACGGCGAGTTTTTGTTTCGGATTTTATTTATGAAATGGATTTGGCTTATGCCGCCGCCGATTTGGTTGTCTCTCGTGCAGGAGCATTATCGGTTTCTGAGCTTTGTTTGGCCGAAAAGCCTTCGATTTTAGTTCCTCTGCCAACAGCTGCCGAAGACCACCAAACTCAAAACGCCATGAGTTTGGTCAATGTAAAAGCAGCTTGGTTGGTAAAAGATATAGAAGCGGCATATATTTTAGTTGATAATGCAATAAAATTGGCTGATGATAAATCTGAAATGCAGCAACTGAGCCAAAACATTAAAACATTAGCCAAACCAAATGCGGGTAAAGAAATTGCCGCTGAGGTTTTGAAAATTATTAATAGATAAGGAATGAAGATTTTTTTTTCTGAAAATAAAGTAGATTATTCGACTTATACATTCAATTATGCAATTTATTGCTTGAAAGAATCACAAAGCGAATTGCCTGAAATATACGAAAAAGGGTTTCTCCCTTATACTGGAAATTTGAGCATCGAAGGAGATACTTTTTACTTAGCCCGTAGTTTGAGAGTTGAACTCGACAGATTTGAAGATACCTCAGAAAATCGTCGTGTAAATCGTTTAGTTGAGCCGCTCAATATTCAATTAGAAGTAATCCGAAAAGAACATTTCGACTTAAATGCGACTGAATTCGTTGTTCTCAGTCAAGAATACATTTCGCAACGCATCGGCGACGATAATATGAGCATGGAGCGTTGGCAATATATTTTGTCGAGAGAAACAGGTACTCATATTTTCAGATTTAGCATTAACGGTAAGCTAATCGGTTTTGTGTTTGCTATTCTTGAGAGCGATATATTGCATTACTGGTTTGCTTTTTTTGATACTGGATATATGCGAAGCCATTCACTCGGCAAATGGCTCATGTGGCGAGTAATTAAGTGGGCAAAGGAAAACTGCCTGAAGCATGTTTATCTCGGAACCGCCTATAAATCATCGGCTTTGTATAAAATCAGAGATCACAAAGGTTTGGCTTATTTTGATGGTTATCGTTGGAATCAGGACATTGAACGCCTAAAAAATCTTTGTAAAAACGATTTAGAACCTAAATTTGCAGACGCATTCAAAACAATGGATAAGCAGAATGAATTTTTGAATAGATTGTAAGTTGGTGTTTAGTTTTTATTTCTTAAAAATAAATCTTTTACCAATAACCACAATGGCGGTCACGAAATTTCCCAGTTTCTCAATAAGGAGTAACCTTGTTCACAAATAACTAATTTTCCTAATACCTATAAAAATGTTTCGTAATACTAACTTCTGTAAAATTGGCAAAGTGCTATTGGGAGTAATAGCAATCTGTGCTATTTTGGTTTTAATTGCCTTTTCTACTGAAAGTTTTTCTTCAAATCGTTGTAAGAAAATTGAAATTAATATCAAAAATGCTGACAAACAGTTTTTTATAAACAAAAAAGACGTAGAATCTCTTGTCACAAAATATGGCAGCGACCAACTCATCGGTAAACTTTATAAGAAAATCGACCTACGAGAAATTGAGCAAAGAGTATTGCGTAACCGACAAATTAAAAACTGCCAAGTGTTCCGTGGAGTAGAAGGAACACTCAATGTTGACATCGAACAGCACATCCCGATTGGTCGAGTTCTGATGGCCGATGGCCGTGATGATGTATATGTAGATGCCGATGGAAGTTTTTTTCCGCTTTCAGACCGATATTCCGCAAGAATTTTATTACTTTCGGGCGAATATTTCCGAAATATATCAAACTTAAAATCTAAGCGTCATGAAAAGAATCTACAATTTATAAATATAATCAACGAAGATTCCTTTTTGAAGGCTCAATTCACACAGCTCGATATTGACGCAAACGGAGATATTAACGTTGTCCCATTGGTTGGCAACCATATTATTGAGTTTGGCGAACCAACAAATATTGAAAACAGATTGAATAGATTAAAGATATTTTATAATCAAATCTTACCTGTTAAGGGCTGGGATGGTTTTTTGTCAGTGAGTGTGAAATACGACGGGCAAATTGTTTGTAAATAAAAGCTGTGACTTTTAGCCGTCCTTTTAGGACTAAAAGCCTTATAAATAATACAAGAATGAATAAAGGTGTAATAGTAGGCATAGATATTGGTAGCACAAAGATTTGTGCAGTGGCAGGGATAATGGACTCTATCGGGAAAGTAAAAATTCTTGATATGGTTGAAGAACCTACCCAAAAGGGGCGTGTATCTAATGGAACTGTTGTAAACTTAGAATTTACAGCTCGTGATATTGACCGTATCCTTACCAAATTATCCGATAAAGCCGACATCAATATCCAGAATGTAATCGTAAATATTTCAGGCGAATATGTTGAAGGAAGAAGCCACCAAAACTTCTTAACTCGTAACGATAGCCGTACAACGATTCGCAAAGAAGAAATCGAAAAATTGGCGGTTGATATTCGTAAATCATTTCGCCCAACCGCTGGAAACCTCATTATTCACACTTTCCCACAGGAGTTTATCATTGACCGTGCCTTAGTATCCGAAAACCCTATCGGACGTTTCGGTGTAACACTCGGTGGAAACTTCTTTTTGATTTCAACACCAAACGACCCGCATATTACACTCCAACAAACCATTGAGAGCGTTGGCGTAAAGATTCAAGATAATAAGCGTTTCATCCCGCTAAAAATAGTTCATACTTTATTTTCTCCTTTGGCCGATGCAATGTCGGTTTTAATTGAAATAGATAAAAAACTCGGTGCTGCCGTTGTAAACGTCGGTGGTGATACGACTGAAGTAGCAATTTTTCACGAAAGCGGTTTACGTCATATTTCAGTGATTCCTTTCGCTGGAAAAAGCATCACAAATGACCTCGTAAAAGCATTCCAAATTTTACCCGACCACGCCGAAAAGCTCAAACTCATCATGGGTGATGTTCCTCCCGATGAAGTAGGCAAAAATGATATTATCAAAATCCCTGGAGTCGAAGGTTTACCCGATAAGGAAATCGTTGCAAAAAACGTAAGTATTATTATTGAAGAACGTCTAAAAGAAATTGCAGCAATGGTAATGGCCGAAATTATGCACTCCGGCTACGAAGGACAACTCATTAATGGCGTTGTGCTTACGGGTGGAACAGCGAATATCCGAATGATAAAAGAAGTTTTCGACAAAGTAACCAACGGCATGAATATTAGGGTTGGCAACAACGTCCGGAATATCGGAGAAAGCTCTTTGAGTAAAATTATTGATCCAAAATACTCTACTGTTGTTGGCTTGGTTTTATCGGGTTTCTTACCTTTAGATGAGCGAGTGCCTCAAGAGGTAATTTGGGGAGAAATTCCACAGAGCCAGTTACCATCCAGCCCTAGCAACGGATTTGAAACGCGTAATGTAGGTCGCCATAAAGAAGTTGAACCGTCATCCCCGCAAGAAGAGCCTCAACAGAGCGGAGGGCTACTGAGCTGGCTTAAACGTCAAGTGCAAGTTGCCAAATCAGATTTTGGCGACGATGATGGATACTTATAGTTTTTCAGATAAATTTATCATATTTGGAAGAATATGCAATTTTTTGATAAAATTTCGCTTTTATCTGTATTTTTTAGTAAAAAAAGAAAAACAGCTTTTCCTAAATTATAAAAGTTTATCACGATGTCAGAAGAACCAGAATACGAACTTGTCCCAAAGAACAAATTCAGAAACATAATTAAAGTAATAGGTGTGGGTGGTGCCGGCTGTAACGCCGTTAAGCACATGCACAGTATGGGCGTAAATGACATTGGACTAATTATCTGTAATACTGACCAACAAGCCCTCGAATCTGCCTCTCCCGAAATAAAACGACTACAAATTGGGGTTGAACTTACTAAGGGTTTAGGTGCTGGAACCGAACCAACAATGGGTAAAAAAGCAGCGGAAGAAAGTGAAAAATCAATTCGCGAATTACTCAAAGAGCCAACTGAAATGGTTTTTATTACGGCTGGTATGGGTGGTGGAACTGGTACTGGTGCTGCACCAGTAATTGCTAAAATAGCTAAAGAAATGAACCTTTTGACGATTGCGGTCGTAACAGACCCGTTTCCGTTTGAAGGTGGCGATAAGATTTTTCAAGCAAGAATCGGTATAGAAGAATTAAAGAAAAACTGCGATACAGTTCTTATTATCAAAAATGAGCGATTGGAGGAACAATTTGGTGATATGGACATCGAAGAGGCTTATGCTAAAGCAGATGATGTATTGGCTAATGGTGTGAAAAGTATCGCGGAGCTAATTACTCGCACTGGTATTATCAACCTTGACTTTGCCGATGTGAAAAAGGTTTTGGGCGGTGCAGGACAGGCCGTGATGGGAACAGCTGAAGCCGAAGGCGAAAAAAGAGTTGAAGAAGCTATCAAATTGGCTTTATCTTCGCCATTGCTTGAAAGCAACGATATTAGCGGTGCTCAAAGGATATTATTAAGTATTGCTTATAGCCCAGAGCATAAAATCAAACTTTCTGACCAAACATTGGTTACGAAGTTTGTTGAAAGTCAAATTCAAAGCAAGGCAAGTTTATTCAAGCACGGTTTTGCTACTGATAATAATCTAGGAAAAAAAGTGCGTGTAACAATTGTGGCAGCAGGTTTCGACCTTGTTGAACCAGAACCTTTACCAGAATCAATTGTTGGAAAAGTAAAATCAACACTTATAGCTGCTACTTTAATGGCGTCTGTGCCACAACCAACGGCGTCTGTTGGAGCAACGGTTATAAACACAAACAATACACAAAACAAGGTTGAAGAAACTGCAACTTATGCTGAACTTAATGAGCCAAAAGTTGAACAGAAAGATACAACTGAGCAAATCAAGGCAATGATTCAGCGATTTATGCGTGAAGGTTACCGTAATCCTTCTTTAAATACAACGCCAGCTTATGTACGTAATGGTGTAGAATTGCATGATATCAAAAAGATCAAGCAAAATGGTCGTGTTTTAGAATATGATTTAGAACATTTACTATCCATGATGGAATCAGCTAGATAAAATTTGCTCCATATTTAGAAAATTGCCCTTAGAAATTTTACTAAAGGCATTTTCATTAAAAATACTTTTCTAAAAGTTTATTTACACTATTTTCTTTTTCGTTCAAGAAAACTAGATTTTGCAAATTATGTAGTTCGTTGAGTAAATAAGATAGTTGAAGTCACTCAATTTTTCGGAAATAATCTTGCATATTTTCTGCATTCCTTCAAAAGCCTTGAAAATTCTGATTGCCCGAGTGGTGCAATTTTAAAGTGTTTGCCTCTTTTATCTTGCTTGTCTTTATGCTGTTCGAGTAATTGATGGTTTATCAGCCTTTTGATGATTTCCAAACCCGCGTTTTTATCATGTTTATTCTTTTCAATGACTTACGTTTTTATAAATATCCATACTGCCAAAAGGTCGTTAAATAGCCAAAATCATCCTAAGTCAATATTGTCGATTCTTCTAAAGCCTTTTTTACGACGCCCTTGGCATATTTGTACATAAATGCTACTATTTGACAGATATTATTCTCTTCATTTTTACTAGGTGCTTCTACTAGAGAAGAAGTTAATTTTCGACCTAAATATTTTTGGTTCAGAAATCCCACAAAACTTTCTATCGAAATATTCTTTGAAGTCTGTTTAACTTCAAAACATTTTAAATCACCTTTTTTTGTAAAATGCTATAATTCATTTTTGGTTTAAATATTTCTTTAACACAAAATTGTTATTTTAAACCAATTTAAAAATATATGGTTCAAAAACAGAACATATAATTGGTGATTTTGTTAAGTATTAAAGATTTCAATCAAAAAAATTGTCGGGCATTTTGAATTATACTCGGCACACACTCAAACTATCATTTTTTTATGTACAAAATAATTTATTTTTTCACTTTCTTGAGCCTTCCATTAAATGCGGCTTACGCACAGAACACAGGCGAGATTCAAGGAACAATCAAAGACCGCCGTACCCAAGAACCCCTTATTGGCGTAACAATTCAAGTCGAAGGAACGCAAAAGGGTACTCAGAGTGACGTGGAAGGGAATTTCAAAATCGCTGGCATTTCAACAGGTAGCTATAATCTAAAAGCCACATACGTAGGCTACAAAGATGTCTCGAAGTTTAATATCGTGGTTTCTTCGGGAAATGCCAATATCATTAACTTTGTAATGGAGGAGGATTCTAAGCAACTTAATGAGGTACAAGTAGTGGTAAATCGCTCAGTTTCGGTAGCTACATTAGAAACACCAAATTCGATTCAAAAGCTTTCGACCGAAGAAATAAAGAATAATCCGGGTGGAAACTTCGATATTTCTCAAGTAATTCAAGTATTACCTGGTGTTGGCGGCACCACGGGCGGTGGTGCTTTCAGAAATGACATCATTATTCGTGGTGGAGCTCCAAACGAAAATGTATATTATCTCGATGGCATCGAAGTACCAGTAATTAATCACTTTTCAACCCAAGGAAGTGCAGGCGGACCAACGGGAATTCTGAATGTTTCATTCATTGAGGATGCAACGCTTTCTTCGAGTAGTTTTAATGCTAAATATGATAATGCTTTGTCATCGGTGCTACAATTTAAGCAGCGAGATGGCAATAAAGATAATTTTCAAGGCAATTTTCGTGTAAGTTCGACCGAAACCGCTGCTACTTTTGAAGGACCAATTTCACCCAAAACAACCTATTTGGTTTCGGCACGTCGCTCGTATTTACAATATTTATTTCAGTTGATTGATTTACCGATTCGCCCAAATTATTGGGATTTTCAGTATAAAATTACCCACAAAATAAATGCAAAAACCACCCTTACAGCTATCGGATTAGGTGCAATTGATAAATTCTATTTTGGCGTTCCGAAAGAATCTTCACCAAGTAAAGAATACATTTTGCGAGCATTCCCGTACATCAACCAATGGAATTATACAACAGGTTTTACATTGAAACGTTTGCTAGACAAGGGCTATATGAATATTTCGTTGAGCAGAAATATGTACGATAATTCGCTCGAAAAGTTTGAAGATGGTCAACAAAGCTCGAAAGGCTTACTGACCCTAAATACAAAATCACAAGAAATTGAGAATAAACTCAGAATAGATGTGAATAAATTTAGCGATAATTGGGAGTATTCTTATGGAGTAAGTAGCCAATTCGTGAAATATAACGCTGATTCTTATACTCGTTTAAGAAAAAAATTACTTGATGATAAAGGGAATACAATTCAGCCAGAAGTAGCTTTCAAATTCAATACAGCAGTTGATTTCTTTAAGTTTGGGGCATTTGCACAGGCTTCTAGGAAGTTTTTGGATGAAAAACTAAATTTCTCGGCAGGAATCCGAAGCGATATGAATAGCTTTACGAATGAAGGAATGAATCCGCTTAAAACATTAAGTCCGAGAGTGGCGGCGAGTTATAGTTTTGCGAATAAATGGCGAGTAAATGCTTCGTTGGGACGATATTTCAAATTACCGATTTATACTGTTTTAGGTTTTAGAGATAACGCCGGAATGCTCGTCAACAAGGACAATAAGTATATACAAAGCGACCATTTTGTGAGTGGTTTAGAGTTTATTCCTCGTCCATCTACACGCTTTACTTTAGAAGGTTTCTACAAAATATATAAAAATTACGCAGTTTCGGCTCGTGACGGTATTTCATTGGCCAATCAAGGCGGAGATTATGGTGCAATCGGAAACGAGAAGATAGAAAGTATCGGAAAAGGGAAAGCTTATGGTGTTGAGTTTTTTGTCCAACAAAAACTGCAAAAGAATTTATTTGCGGTTTTCTCTTATACTTTATTTTGGAGTCAGTTTTCGGGAAAAAATGGCGTATTTGTGCCATCGGCTTGGGATAGTCGACACTTAGTAGCTTTACAAGTTGGACGTAAATTCAAGAAAGGCTGGGAATTAGGAGGAAAATATCGTTTTTATGGAGGAGCTCCATATACACCTTTCGATTTGGAAGCTTCACAAAGGAATTACGCAACTTTGGGTGTTGGTATTCTTGATTATTCAAAACTGAATAATCTACGTTTAAAGAATTTCAGTCAATTTGATTTCAGAATTGATAAGAAAATCAACTTCCGTAAGCAAAGCTTTGATTTTTATTTTGATATTCAAAATGCTCTTTTGGCTAAAAATCCGTCAATTCCAACTTATACTTTCGAACGTACTGCCGATAACACGGGTTTCAAGACAACCGATAAAAAAGCACTAAATCCGAATGGTTCAAATGGTATTCCATTTATTATTGCTGATGCTACCGCCAGTATTACACCTGGTTTAGGCTTGATTTGGGAGTTTTAAGTCTCGTTGTTTAAGAAAAGAAAAAGGCACGCTGATAAATTTATCAACGTGCCTTTTTTTATTTTCATCAATAAATTATATCATTTCAAAACCACAATAAGGCACTAATACTTTTGGTATTTTGATGCCTTCTGGCGTCTGGAAGTTTTCTAAAATTGAAGCCAAAATACGAGGCAAAGCAAGTGCCGAGCCATTGAGTGTATGCAAAAGCTGTGTTTTTCCATCTACTTTATACCGGAGTTTCAAACGATTGGCTTGGTATGACTCAAAGTTTGAAACTGAACTAACCTCTAACCAACGTTTTTGGGCAGCCGAATAAACCTCAAAGTCATAAGTGAGTGCCGATGTAAAGCCCATATCTCCTCCACAAAGGCGAAGAATTCGGTAAGGAAGTTTGAGTTTTTCGAGCAACGATTTTACGTGTTCAACCATTTCGTCGAGAGCTTGATAAGATTCTTCTGGCTTACGAATCTGCACTATTTCGATTTTGTCAAATTGGTGAAGACGATTCAATCCACGCACATGAGCTCCCCAACTTCCAGCTTCACGGCGAAAACAAGGTGTATAAGCTGCATTTTTTATGGGCAAATCGTTGTCCGATAAAATTACGTCACGGTAAATATTAGTTACTGGCACTTCGGCAGTTGGAATCAAATATAAATCATCAACTGTTGAATGATACATTTGTCCTTCTTTGTCAGGTAATTGACCTGTTCCGTAGCCTGATTCTTTATTGATCAAAATCGGCGGTTGAATTTCCATATAGCCAGCGGCCAATGCTTCATCCAAGAAGAAATTAATCATTGCACGCTGAATTCTTGCTCCTTTTCCTTTATAAATAGGAAAACCCGCACCTGTAATTTTATTGCCTAAATCAAAATCAATAATATCATATTGCTTGATTAGCTCCCAATGTGGCAAAGCGGCTTCGTGTAAAGTCGGAATTGTGCCATGCTCAAAAATAGTTATATTTTCATCGGGAGTACGCCCTTCAGGAACACTTCCGTGCGGAAGGTTCGGAATCGTCACCATTATATCATAAAGTTCTGATTCTGAATCCTTTAATTCTTCTTCCAAAGCCTTCGATTTTACTTTCAATTCGGTCGTTTCCGCTTTGGCAACTTCGGCTTCTTCTTTTTTGCCTGCTTTCATCAAGCCTCCAATTTCTTTGGCCAAAGCATTGGCTCTTGCCAAAGTTGAATCTAATTCGGCTTGCGTTTCACGACGATTTTGGTCAATTCTTAAAACAATTTCAATCGTTTCTTCAGCATTCTTGAAATACTTGCGCTTCAAACTATCAATCGTAGCTTGTTTGTTTTCTTTTATATAATTGAGTTGTAGCATTTTCTGTAAATTAAGTAGATATTTTCTTTAACCACGTCCTTTAGGGCGTGGAATAATAACCCGAGATTAAAGGGCTTTAGCCCTGACCTATTTGGAAGCCAAATTTACTAATAAATTCCTCATATTCTTGTACGAAAGTCTTCTTTGAATGATGTTCTTCTTGGTTTTTGTTATACTCACGCACATTATTAATCTGTGATTCGCTTACTGAAACTGCAAAGTATTCATCAGCCCAATGAAGTTTTTTACTAAAGAGATTCTCTTTATTTGCCCAAAACGAAGCTTCTCCTTTTATTAATTGCATTGTCTTGGAAATACTCAAATCGGCATTTAGTCACAACAAAGCATGAATATGGTCTTCTACGCCATTGATAAAATCAATGTAAATTTCTTTTTCTTGGGCGTTTTGGCGAATGTGTTTGAATAATTCTATTCTTTTTGATTTTTCAAGAATTGATTCACGATTTTTAGTACTCCAAACGGCATGAATCCAAATTTTTACAAATGCCATGGTTTCTTATTTATGTCAAGGCTAAAGCCGATTTAGTTGATGTTTTCTTCCCCAGCCTAAAGGCTGGGGTTTTTCTATAATTCTTTTGTTTTTAGCCTAGACTTACTCGCAAATAATAATTTCAATCAAACTTAAACAAACCCTCATTCAAAGCATTTAAGGCTTCGTTTTTATGTTTTGTATCAACCAAAAGTGAGATATTATGCTCTGATGCTCCATAAGCAATCATTCGGATTGGAATATCACGCATCGCATTCATTACTTTTAGTGCGATACCTGCTTTATCGGCCATGAAATTACCGACAATACAAATGATTGATTGATTGCGGTCGTGTTCTTCCAATTCTGCAAACTGACCTAAAACTGCGGTAATTTTGTCTAAATTTTCAGCATTATCAATCGTTACAGCAATCGAAACTTCCGACGTAGTTATCATATCTACTGGTGTTTTGAAGTTTTCAAATACCTCAAAAACCTTTCTCATAAATCCGTAGGCATTCAGCATACGAGTTGAGTGAATATATATAGCTGTGATGCCATCTTTGGCAGCAATTGCCTTAATTTCAGAATCGGTTGATTTGTCGGCAATGAGCGTTCCGTAGGCGTTAGGTTCCATTGTATTTTTCAAACGTACTGGCACGCCACGCATTTTAGCTGGAGTGATTGTACTTGGATGAAGAATTTTTGCACCAAAATACGCCAATTCAGCAGCTTCTTCAAAAGTCAATTCACTGACAGGAAATGTACGTTTCACGATTCTTGGGTCGTTGTTATGCATTCCGTCGATGTCTGTCCAAATCTGGATTTCTTCAGCACGCATTGCACCACCGACTAGTGAAGCTGTATAATCAGAACCACCACGCTTCAAGTTATCAACTTCGCCGCGAGGATTACGACAAATAAAACCTTGTGTGATGAAAATTTGCTTGTCTTCCAATTGCGAAAGCATCGCTGTGAGTTTTTCTTCAGTAAAATTCAATACCGGCTCATTATCAGCATCAATGAGCATGAAATCGAGAGCTGGTAAAAGAGCAGAACCAACACCTTCTTCTTGCAAATACGCCTCAAACATTTGGGTAGAAAGTAATTCTCCTTCTGCAACAATTTCTTTTTCTTGTTTGAGTGTGAAAGGCTTAATATTTACTAACGAACGAATGAAATTAAATTCATTGTCGATGATTGTTTTGCCTTTAGTATATCCTTCGTCGGTTTTGTATAATTCTTTGATAAAAGACTCATAATGAGCGTTAAGCGTATGAATTTTTTCGATTGCTTCGACATCATTATTTTCTTTAAGCGACTCGCCAATAGAAATAAGTGCGTTGGTTGTGCCAGAAAGAGCCGACAAAACTACTATTTTACGACCAGAATCTTCGGTGATAAGATTACGGATTGAGTGCATACGCTCGGGCTTGCCAACTGAAGTCCCGCCAAATTTCCAAACTTGCATTTTTTTAATCTAATTTTGAATAACTGTTTTGAATGAGTACTTTATTTAGCTTGTTGATTATCAGTAATTTTTTCTTAAAATATCTCGCCATTTCCCAGATTCAGCAATTTGTTTTATTACTAAATTTCTTTCTTGCAGGAAACTGGTTAAATATCGTTCTAAAATAACTCTATTTGCGATTTTCCCTAAAAACCCGAGTGGAGATTCAAACATAAATACATCTTTCATGATGGTTATTTGATTCTCTTGAAAAAAATAGTGTTCGTGTCTTAGAGATTTGAAAATACCTTTTTGCATTTCATCTATAAAATAATTTGGCGGCTGTGTTTCCGTAATTTTACTGGTCAGCTCTTGCCAAATACCAAAATGTTTTGCTCACCAAGTTACACTTTCACCCAATTTCATTATCCCCTTATTTACGCCACTCACAATATGCTCGCCAGTTTTAGCGGTTGAAAGTTGGTGTAAATCAACACTCAACGCCAAATCGTAACATATTTGAATTGGAGCGTTAATTTGAGTTTCGAGTGTAATTTTGGACATTAGTGATTTTTTAAATACAATTTTACTTCTGTTACTATTTTATTCTTTACGTTTTCCCAGTTGATTTTCTCAATCATATTTAAGTCAATATCGCCATCTGCATCATCAAAATAAACAAGACTTTGAAGAAGCATAAAGATTTCAGCATCATATTTTTGTTGATACCATTCAATGATTTGTTTTAAAGAAAATTGTTTTAACAAAAAAAATAGGTCTATAAAATCTCTTTTCCTTCCTCTATTAGTAATAGCTGCCATTTTCATGCTCGCAATATCAGCAGCAACAACCATTCTCACATTTTCAACTTCAACAATAGGGTTTAATGGCTTATATGGGTATTTTAAAATATCAATCTTAACACCATCCATTTGTCCTTGTATAAAATAATCTCTATTCTGGTTTTCTTTAAAATTATACTTTTGTTTCAGTTCGGCTGCAAGAAAAATAGAATCAAAAGGCTCATTTGTAAACAAGTCAATATCTACCGAAATTCGATGCCCGATTTGCAAAGAAAGAGCCGTTCCTCCAACTAAATAAAAATCATTGAGCAAAGGTTCTTGCATCAAAGCCTTTAAAATTCCCAAAGTTTCGGGATAGACTGTTTGAGTTTGTAACATCTAAATTCTTCTTTTGGAATTTGGTAATAGAAACTACAAAAATTTATGGTAATATTTGGTAAATATCGCATCTGAACAACCTCTTCCTTTATTTTTTCGATGCCATAATAACTATTGATTTCTTTCCAATCTGTCAACAAGCCATTCATCAAAACTCTATTTATTATATCACGCGTATTCTTCTCGAAATCAATTTCTTCAAAATTGACATCCCAAAAAGCCGTTTTCGATATATTTGGTCTTGATTTTTGCATTTTCTTAGACTAATCCTAACATCTTTATTGCCGTTATCGCCGCTTCATCACCTTTATTACCATGAATTCCGCCCGCTCGGTCGATAGCCTGTTGTTGGTTATTTGGAGTTAAAACTCCAAAGATAACTGGCTTATTGTATTTCAACGAAACATTGGTCAATCCTTGTGCTACCGCATGATTTATATAATCGTTGTGCTTGGTTTCGCCTTGAATTACACAACCGATTGCTATAACGGCATCAATATCAGCTTTTTGAGCAAAAACTTGTGAAGCAAAACTTAACTCATAACTTCCTGGCACATTGGCTCTTACGATATTTTCGGCTTTTACATCGTTTCCTAAAAGTGTTTTATAAGCACCTTCAAAAAGAGCTTCGGTGACTTCCTCATTCCATTCAGCAACAATAATAGCAAAACGCTTTTGACTTACATCTGGCAAGCCTGCGGTATTAAACTCACTTAAATTTTTATTAGCTGAAGACATATTTTTTCGAGATAAATTAAAAAAAGGGATAAACCTATTTCGGCTTATCCCTTTGATTATGATGTTTTATAACCAAGTCTTACTCGCCGACAGTGGCTTCGAGTTTGGATTTATATTTTTTGGCATTGCCAATTTCTATTGATTCTGGGTATTTCTCGATAATCTCGCTGTATACACCAACTGCTTCTTTATTATTTTTAGCAGCTTCGTAAGCAGTAGCGAGTTTCATCAAATACATTGGTGTGAAAGTTTTGTTTGGTTGGTAATCAGCCGCTTTTCTGTAATAAGAAATCGCATCTTCTAGGCTTTTCTTTTCCATATAAGCATCACCAATCAACACATACGCTCTTGCTTGCACGAGTAAGTCGCTTGAGCTGAAACTTTTCAATTGCTCAATACCTTCATCATATTTGCCTTGCTTTACAAAAGCTACGCCTGAATAGAATTTTGCTAAATTTCCAGCTTTCGATGCACCGTAGTTATCAGCAATTGCCAACAAACCTTCGTTTCCACCTGTACCGTTTAAAGCTTGTTTCAATGAATCAGCTTCAAAAGCATAAACTGCATTGAACATGGCTGCTTGAGCCTCTTCGTCTTGAGAATTTGCATAGTAGTTATATCCAACTACTCCTAATACAACTGCCAAAATACCACCACCAATGATAGTCAATAATTTTTGGTTGTTTTTCAAGAAGCCTTCTGCTTTGTTGAATTCTTGTTGTAAAGCTTCTGGACTTTCGATGATGTCAAGACCTGATTTTTCTTTTTTTGCCATTGTTTGATAGTGCGACTACCGATTTAATTTATCGGATTTGGTTGATTAACTAACTGATAATCAATTTTTATTTTCAGAAAACAAAGTTTTTAATAAGCTCTAAACTTTTTAAGAATGCAAAGTTATGAAATTGATTTTGAACTTCTATAGATACTTTGATAAAAATTATGCCAATAATCTTATTTTACCCAAAATATCTGTTACTAAAAAGAGTAATTATCTTAATCAACCATGATTTTATTAACAATAATTTTACAAAACCTCTAGAAGTCGCTACCAATTTATCTGCTTTTTAGTAACTTGCAATAGTTTATTCATCAACAAACATTTTTCCTTTATTTTTTATGAATCAAATTCTACGATGTTGGGTCGTGGTTCTTTCTGTTTTTCTATATCAGCAAGCTTTAGCCCAAGAAAAATCAATTAGCGGAACGGTTACTTCCTCGGAAGATGGTTCAGCGATGCCCGGAGTAAGCATTTCGGTCAAAGGAACAAGTAAGGGTACATCTACTGATGGAACTGGCAAGTATAAAATCAGTGTTCCTCAAAATGCATCTTTAGTATTTAGCTTTCTCGGATTCGAAACACAAAGCGTAAAAGTAGGTAATCAAACAACAATCGACTTGGTTTTGGCATCTTCTGCTGCAATGCTTGAGGAAGTGGTCACTACGGCTCAAGGTATCAAACAAGACCGCCGCACGCTTGGCTACTCAATTCAAGAAGTAAAAGGCGAAGATGTTGCCGAAACTCAACGTTCAAACTTTATGACGGCCTTACAAGGTCGTGCCGCAGGTTTGAGCATGACATCAACGAGTGGTCAGCCCGGTGCCTCGGTACAAATTCAGTTACGTGGAGTTACATCTATTGGTGGAAGTAACAGCCCACTTTTTGTAGTTGATGGTTTACCACTTGACAATCGCACTTTCGGGCAAGGAGCTTTGGTGAGTGATGGTCCTAACCGTGGAAATGACTACATGAACCGTGCAGGGGAAATCAACCCACAAGACATTGAAACTATTACGGTTTTGAGAGGGCCAGAGGCTGCGGCTCTTTATGGACAAGATGGAGCTTCAGGTGCAATCTTGATTACAACAAAAAAAGCAAAAAAAGGTCGTCCAAAAGTTGACTATAATAACTCGTTTGGTTTCTCACAAGTTTATCGTACGCTCGAAACTCAGCAGGTTTATGGACGTGGTTTCAATGGTTCGCCTTCGGCTACAGCTTTATCATTCTTTGGGCCAAAATATGGTACGGAATCTACTATCTATAACAATTTAGATAATTTCTACCAAACAGGTAAGACTCAGATACATAATTTAGGTGTGCAAGGTGGAACTGATGCTGTTAGGTATCGTTTTTCTACAACTTATACAAATCAAGGGGGTATTGTACCAACAACTAAATATGAGCGTTTATCAATCATGTTGAAAGGAGATGCTGATATTAGTTCAAAATTAGATATTTCGACCTCAATTCAGTTCTTAAAATCGCTCAATGTGAAGCCTATTCGTAGTGATGGTGGTTTTTATATTGGTTTATTGGCTTGGCCTGCAAATGACGATATTACAAATTGGAAAAACCCAGACGGAACACGCCGTCGTTTAATTTCTGACTCTGGCGAGCTTGACAACCCATTGTTTAACTTAAATCGCAACAAAAATCAAGACCGCTCCACTCGTACAATTGGGCGTTTTGAATTAAATTATAAGCCAACGTCTTGGTTGAAATTTACAGGACGCTTCGGCCCAGAATTTTATTCGACTTTAGGTAACTTTTTCGTAAATCCAGAATCTAATTTAGGTATCGGTCGCCGTGGTGCGATTGATAATTATGTAGAAAATGGTCAATTGATTACGAGCAACTTAATTGCTTCGGTAATTAAGCAATTTGGTAAATTCAGATTTTCAACCCAAGTCGGTGGTGACGTATATGATAGCAGATACGAGGTAAATGCTTCATATGGTGAGAAATTGTATATTTCTGACTTCAATAGTATCAATAATACTGACCCAACTACGCAACGTGGGAAATTGACACTTATTCAACAACGCAGAATGGGTGTATTTGCTCAAATGATGTGGAGTTATAATAACTTATTAAGCGTAACCTTAACAGGAAGAAACGACTGGTCTTCTACCCTACCAAAAGCAAATAATACATATTTTTATCCTTCAATAAATACTGCATTTGAATTTACTCAACTTCCTGCATTTAAAGATATTCAATGGCTTACTTTCGGTAAAATTAGAGCATCGTATGCCGAAGTTGGTAAAGATGCACCGCCTTACAAAGTATTATCGAGCCTTACGCCACAAACGACTACTGGTGGTGGTTTTGCTTATGGTTTCTATGGTGGAAATGAAAACCTTACGCCAGAAAAAGGTAAAAGTTTTGAAGTTGGTACAGAGTTATCATTTGTTCAAAACCGTTTTGGAATCAATGCTTCTTATTACCAACAAAACCGTTTTGCACAAATCGTAACGCAACGTTTGAGCTACGGAACAGGCTTTATTTTTGGTTTATTAAATGGTGGTGATTTCTATAATAAAGGTACAGAGGTTGAAATTCGTGCAAACCCAATCAAGAAAACTGATTTTAATTGGGATATTCAACTCAATTTTACAAAACTTAAAACCGATGTAAAAAACCTCCCTGCTGGTGTTCCTGAATACTATAACTCAGATACTTGGTTGTTTGGTAATGCTCGTGCGAGTGCTTTTGTTGGAGATTTAGGAAATTATTTCCGTAACATGAATCTTGATTAGAACCAAAGAGGTTCAGGAAGTGCTATGGCAATCGGCGGATATAGCTATTTGAGAAATCCAAAAGGAGATATTTTGATAAATCCAACGTCTGGTTTGCCAATCATCAATTCGAACTTCTTGCCAATTGGCGATAGAACCCCTGATTTTACCATTGGTTTGACCAATAAATTTAAGTATAAAAACCTCAGTTTATCGTTCTTACTTGATATTCGTAAAGGTGGAGATGTATTTAACGGAAATGCTTTTTATATGTTTAGAACAGGTTTGAGTACTAAATTCTTAGACCGTGAAACTCCAGTTGTATTTAAAGGTGTATTAAGAGATGGTCTTGAAAACTCTGACGGTCCTACTTCAAACACGATTCAAGTTTCACCTTTATACCGTTCTGATTTCTTTACATCTCTTCCAGAATCTGAATTTGTTGAGAAAAACATCAATTGGTTGAGAATGAGAGATGTTACTTTATCATATACATTCCCTGATAGAATCTTAAAGCCTTTGAAAGTTTTCCGTTCAGCGGGCATATTCGTAACGGGCACCGACCTATTTTTGTTGACCAACTATACAGGTGCAGATCCTAACGTAAACGGTACAACGGCCACTTCGGGTGGTGCTGGTGCCAGCGGTTTCGACTATGGCACTTTGGCAATGCCACGTAATATTACGTTTGGTATAAAAGCAGGGTTTTAATATAGGTTTATCCGAAAAATTTAAGTTTTAGACAAAATGAAAAAAATAAAAATACTCGCTCTACTATTTCTAGGCCTTTGCTTGGGTAGCTGCGAAAAATACCTCGACATCAATCAAGACCCAAGTAACCCACAGGTTGCTGAAGGGCATGTGCTTTTGCCTGCTTTACTTCAAAGTATGGTGCGTGGAGAAGCTTACGATTCTCGTTATATTGGTCAATACATTCAAAACTGGCACGCTTCGGCTGCTGGGAACGCTTGGGACAGACACGGATATGTAGCAGGAAGTGATGCTGCAGGCGAAAAATGGAGACAACACTATTACGCTTTAGGACAAAACTTGATGTTGCAAATCAAAGACGGTGAAGAGAAAGGCAAATGGGATTATTCGGGCGTAGCCAAAGCCATTCAAGCATGGAGTTGGCAGTCAACAACCGATTATCATGGTGAAATGATTTTGAAAGAAATGTTTGAGCCAAATCGTTACGTTTTCGATTACGACACCCAAGAAGAAGTTTATGCAGAGGTAGTACGTGTTTCTAATGCTGCTCTTACTGACTTAGCTCGTACAGATGGAATTGTTTCGACAGCCTCTTTATCTCGTGGCGATTTAGTTTACAAAGGTGATCGTACCAAATGGATTAAGTTTGTGTATGGCGTTTTGGCTCGTAATGCCCACCATTTGAGCAATAAGGGTAGCTATAACCCTGATAAGGTTATTGAGTACGTGGATAAATCATTGGCGAGTAATGCTGATAATTTTAATATTCCGCATGCAGGAACAAGCTCGACTGATGCTAATTTCTTTGGCCCAACTCGTAATAACATGGGTAGTTTCCGCCAAAGTGCATACATAGTTGCATTGTTAGACGGAACAATACTTAAAGCAAAAGACCCACGTTTGGCACTTACACTTTCTGCATCAATTGATGGTACTTATCGTGGCATAAATACCACTTTTGGCGACCCGAACTCAGCAAATGTTAATACGCGTATCCCTACACTTTGGAATACCGTGCCGGGAGTAACTGCCCTAACAGGAAAATATATTTTCCAAGATAAAGTAGATTTTCCAATTTTGACTTACTCGGAACTTCAATTTATTAAGGCGGAGGCTCTATTCAGAAAAGGCGATAAAGCGAAAGCCCTCGAAGCATACAAAAATGGTATTACGGCACACATGACTTATGTAGGTGTGGTAGCTAAAGACCAAACTGATTATTTGGCAAGTGCAGCGGTAGTAAATGCAGCTAACGACTTAAAAATTAGTGATATTATGACCCAAAAATATATTGCACTTTGGGGTATCGGTAGTTTGGAGTCTTGGGTTGATATGCGTCGTTATAATTATAATAGCGATGTTTTTTTGGGCTTTACTTTACCCGTAAGTACGCAGCTATCGGCTGATAATAATGGTAAACCCGCTCAACGTGTGCGTCCGAGATATAACTCTGAGTATGTGTGGAACCGTAATTCGCTCGACCTTATTGGTGGAAACAACAACGATTATCATACTTACGAGTTATGGTTTACTAAAAAATAAGTCTCTCATTGCTCTTTTACCTTTCGGGGTAAAAGAGTTTAATTATATTTAAAAATGAAGAAATACCTTTTATCAATAAGTTTACTATCAATTATCTTTTTGGGAAGTTGTGGTGATGAAAATAGCTTTCTGACCAATGTTATAACGGCAGAAGGAGCTAAGGTTAAGTTTATTCATGCGGCACCAGATGCCCCTGGAGTTGCAATTTTTGTTAACGACAAAAAAGTTTCGGGTGTATTGACTGTTGCTCCAGCTACCCCAGGTATCGTAACCTACGGTGGTGTGTTTCCTGCACAAGATTATGCCAATTTATCGGCAGGAGCGGCAAAAGTTTCAGTAACAGCACCAACAGCTAATAATGCTGTAATAATTTCGGGTGATGTTAATCTCGAATCTGGCAAGTTTTATACCGTAATAGCTACAGGTTTAGCTCCAACCTATTCTCCGATTGTTATTCAAGACAATTTACCAGCAATTTCGGGCAATAAAGTGTTTTTTAGAGTTATAAACCTTGTGGCAAATGCTACTGATGCCGAAGTAACAATTTTTGGCTCAAGTGCTGCTGCTGGAATAAAGCCTAAAGAAGGTGGCGATAAGTTTATTGCTATTGAACTACCAAGTTATACAAGTGGTTCGGCGACTGTTCCAATTGTTGTAAAACTCAACGGTACATCAACGGCAACAACAGAGGGTAGCATTACTGCTTCACAAACATTAAGTTTCACTGGTGTTACGCCAGGTAGAGCATATACTATTATTACTCGTGGTTTGTTATCGACACAAGCGAAAGATGCCTCAGGGAAATTAGTAACTACAGCCGCAAAATATGCTGTCGGAGCAACGACTTATACAAATCGTTAAGCATTGCTTTATAACAAAAAGGCTGTCTCGAACAATTCGAGACAGCCTTTTTTATGTATATCTGTTGAGGTTTAACTCAACCAAAACCGCTTTTCCTGCAATCACATCATCTTCACCGTTTTTGTACGTGATGAGATTAGCTAAAACCAATACCTAAAAACCTCGATTTATAGAGCTATTTTTTTTAAATACTTGATTGTTAATATTTTATGAAAATAACAAAGTTCAAAGCCGCATTTTGGGAAACAAAATTCAAAATTGTTTTTTAGGTAAATTTTGGAAACACTAATAAACAAAATCTTAGGTTTAATTGCGGTTTTGAGCAAACAAAAAGACCGTTTGATAATTTGGATGTTTGAGTTTAAGAAACAGAATAATATTGATTGACAAAATTGCGAACAGCTATATAGTGGCCTGTAAGCATATAACCTTTCTGTCGACTTGTTGGCTGTGCTACTTAAGGTCTAAAATAAGTCCAAAATGGTAATAAAAATGACCTTTTTGGATAGTTACAAGGCCAATAAACAACGTTATAATTAGTAATTAGCCAAAATTAGATATCGCCTACTAATTCTTTTGAAATTTATAGGAGATGCTAGTTTTTTAGAAAAAAAGATAGAAGAAATGAGACTGTTCGCCACAGCGACGGTTCGCCTTAGTGATAAAAGCTTGAATATCAATAAAGTAATAAATATGGTTATGTCGATTATTTTCACCTCAGTACATAATTGAGATATAGACGCAACTACGATTAATACTTCGTCTATATACTCGTTATCAGCCTTCGCAGAAAAAACTGTAAACTCAAAGTAGACTCTTTTAAAAGATTACAATAAATATTTTTAACAATTTAAACAATCACAAAAATGCGTAAATTTTTTTTTCTTGCAATTATTCTGAGTTCTACAATCTTAGGATGTAAAAACAACATTGACATTTCTCCTGAAGACTTACAGTCTAAAACAGAATTTAAGTCACTAAGTTCAATGAGAATTGCTATTGCCAGCTCATACATCAAAAGAATTGAAATTTCTCAAATGAAACTTCAAAAAATTAGTTCAGGCACAGAGAAAGTAATGGATTTTGCCTACAATTACAATCCATCTGTATTATTTTCAACTGGAGATGATATGACACTTTCTGTTTAATCATCGTATGCTTACCCATTAGTAAACGTTGGAAAATATGATTCGGGGTCTGTTAAAGTTATAATAAACGGACAGACCTATCAAGGAACTTTGACAACAGGGAACTTCGATGTCATCGCTGGGAGTTTTGCAAATAAGAAGATAGTATTTGCTCAACCTGCAACACCCGTGCCAGGGATTTCAAGCGATTATGCAATTTTGATAAATGCCCTCAACACAACCGGCCCAATAAATAAACCAAGACCTAATTTAAATATACCAACAGATTTGAAGGTGTTAGGCTTTAACAATGTAACATTTTATTTGTTCTAAAAACTGGGTTTCTTGCGAGGATGTCGAAGGACTTTTGCAAGAAACCTAACTTATATTTTCTAAAACTTAGATATCTAAAAACTAGCAGTTTAGACAAAAGCAACAGCCGCCAACATAGTATTTGCTATATGGCTGGCGGAATTAATTCAACTTTGGAACAAAACCCCGCACCTGTTACGGGCTGACGAGTTCCAAATTCTCGGGTTTAGCTAAAGTATCTATTCTGGCCTTCTTTAATGAATTTAGAAACTCTTTATCCACTTGTTTTTCCCGTTCATCTAAAATCTTCTGTGCTAATTGATAATCAAAAGCCGACCATTCATCTGTTTTAGCAAGAAGGTCAAAAAGTTCTTCATCAGAAAAATTAAACAAGTAATGTGATTTATCAATCTCGAAAATTTCCTTCGTAGCAACATAATCTAAAATTTCAAAAACTCTTTCAAAATTATCTGAATTAATTTTTACGACGAATTGTGGTGGCAAATTTATCAAACTTACCGAATCCATTCTTTCTCTATAAGCCTCAGATTGAAAAGGACTATCATTTTTCTTCAAGATTTCAAGCAAATCATTGAATTGTGCTTCATCACTAAATGATTTTATTTTTTTTAATTCTTACATAATTTTTGTTTTGAAGTTTAAATCCTACTTCCCTGCCCTCATTAAGCTAAGAGCTTTATTACAGAAAACAAATTCTTCTAACTCAGGAACGGTATCGCCCATGATGGCTTGACTGTTTCCTTCCCAAAGTTTTTTGCCTTTGTGCAAAAACATAATTTTATCACCAATCGAAAGTACCGAGTTCATATCGTGTGTAATAACTACTGTTGTAATTTCAAACTCATCGGTAATTTCTTTGATTAATTCATCAATTTTTATCGAAGTCAGTGGGTCGAGGCCAGAATTGGGTTCATCACAAAACAAATATTTTGGGTTCATCACAATCGCACGGGCAATACCTACACGCTTTTTCATTCCTCCCGAAATCTCCGAAGGCATTCGCTTACCTGTCCCTTCCAAACCAACCCTTTGTAGGCAAAATTCTACACGGTCTTTCTTTTCTCCATCACCCATTTCTGTGAGCATATCGAGCGGAAACTGAATGTTTTGATGCACAGTTTTAGAATCAAACAAGGCTCCACCTTGAAAAAGTACGCCCATTTCTCGGCGAATATCTTTTTTATCTTCTTCATCGCCTATATAAAAATCACGCCCATCATAAAGCGTTGTTCCAGCTTCGGGCCGCACTAAATCTAGCATACATTTTAGCAATACGCTTTTCCCTGTACCACTTGCACCGATAACCAAACTTGTTTCGCCTTTCTTGAAAACGCCACTGACGTTATCCAAAACCATACGATCGTTAAAAGACTTTGTTATATTTTTTATTTCAATCATAAACCCCGACCCCAAAAGGGGAGAAAAATGGTTTTACTATTTTATAATTCTCTCATTCGCACATTCACTCATTCAAAATTCATTAAGTCAAAAGCTCTGCCAAAAGATAATCGGCAATCAAAACCGCAATACAGCTATTTGTTACAGCCGAAGTACTGGCTTGTCCAACTTCCAAAGCACCGCCACGAGTATTATAACCTTGAAAAGCCGAGATAGTAGAAATCAAAAAGCCAAAAACAAAGGCTTTGATAATAGAAATAAAGACATTGAAAGGTATAAACGAATACCTAATACCATAGACATAGTCTTCGGGAGTGATGATGCCCGACAAAGTGCCTGCCAAATATCCACCAAAAATACCCAAAAAACCAGAAATAATTGCCAATAACGGAAACGTGAAAACGGCAGCTAATAATTTAGGCAAAACCAAATACGATGCCGAATTAATTCCCATTACTTCGAGGGCATCAATTTGTTCGGTAATTTTCATTGTTCCGAGTTCACCCGCAATATTTGACCCAACTTTTCCTGCCAAAACCACACACATAAACGTTGAAGACAATTCGAGTAGTGTCATGTCTCGCACGATATTACTGACCACATAGATAGGTATAACCGGACTCACCAAGTTGGCACGGGTTTGCAAGCAAACCACCGCTCCAATAAAAACCGCCACGATGGCAACAATAAAAACCGAACTAACACCGATTCCGATGCATTCGTCTATAAATCTTTTCCAATATACTTTCAGCGATTCTCGTCGAGTGAAGAGTTTTCCGAGAAATATTAAATATCTTCCTATTACTGATAACATAGTTTTTAGCTAAATTTTAACGATATTTGCAAAGATAACGATTTGTTTAAAGTTCATAGTTCTATATTTGAGGTTTTTCTGAGAATTATAACAAACCCATTTAAAATAATACTTCATTCAATGAGTAAAAAATTAGCGGTAGTTACGGGTGGTACAAGAGGAATTGGGCGAGCTATTGCCGAAAAATTTGCCAAAAATGAATTTGATATTGTAATTTCAGCTCGTAATGAAACCGATTTGGCAGCAACCAAGCAGTCAATCGAAGCACAATATGGCGTAAAATGCCATGTATTTCAAGCCGATTTAGCCATTAAAGTTCAAGCAATCGCTTTTGCAGAATTTATCAAATCTTTGGCTCAAGCAATCGGGATGTTGACGAATAACGCAGGCACATTTATCCCTGGCAACGTATACGAAGAAGCCGATGGCGTTTTAGAACAACTCATCGAAACTAATTTATATAGTGCATATCACCTGACTCGTGGGCTGACTCCGACAATGATTGAGCAAGGAAGCGGACATATTTTTAATATGTGTTCGGTAGCGAGTCTAAAAGCTTATCCAAATGGTGGTTCATATAGCATTTCAAAGTTTGCTTTGTTGGGTTTCAGTAAGGTTTTGCGTGAAGAAATGAAGGATTATGGTGTAAAAGTAACCTCGATAATGCCAGGGGCTGTTTACACCGATAGTTGGGCTGGGGCTGGAATTCCCGAAGAAAGATTTATGACCGTTGCCGACATTGCCGAAACTATTTGGAGTGCATATAGTTTGTCGAAAAACGCAGTTATTGATGATATTGTTTTACGTCCGCAAGGTGGAGATATTTGAGAATTAACTGGTAGAATTTAGTTTAAGGACTGGGTCGCCCGTGCGATTAGGCTATATAATTAAAGACTAATTTCAAAAAAAATAGGCTAAATCCTAATTCATAAATCCTGAAAAAACTTTTATATTTGAATTTTTAATACATATAATTTTACGCTAAATGGCAACCGAATATTTAGGAATTGATGTGGGCGGCACTAACGTCAAGATGGGCATTGTTGAAGCTCAAACTGGTAAACTTTCAAATTTTTATAGCCACGATACGGCGAGTTGGCGTAAATCTGGGCGTTTTGTTGAGCGTTTGGGCGATGCAATTGCGATACAATTGGCCGAAAATAAAAGCGTAGAAAAATGCGGAATCGGCGTGCCGGGGCTTATCAGCCGTAATCGTACGACTCTGGTGGAAATTACGGCTATTCCCGAAATTGACGGCACTGCAATTATACCGTACTTTAAAGAACGTTTTCCAAAATGCGACTTTTTCCTCGAAAACGATGCAAATGCCGCCGCTTTGGGTGAATATTATTTTGGAGAAGATGAAGAAATTCCGGAAGACTATATCATGGTTACGCTCGGAACTGGTGTTGGTGGGGCGGCAATCATCGATAAACAAGTTTTCAAAGGTGGTGGCGGAAATGCGATGGAACCTGGTCACGTCCCTTCAAAAAATGGTAAAGTTTTAGAAAGAAATATCGGTAAAAATGAATTGCTAGAATTAGCTAATAAAATGAGAAAAGCTTATACTGGCAAATCGCAATTACCTGATGATGGCACTATCTCGACGACGGGTTTGGTGGCTGCAGCTGCCGAAGGTGACGAACTCGCTCTTCAAGTTTTCAGCGAAGTTGGCGAAATGCTCGGCAATGCCTTGGTTTCGATGATTCGTATCCTTGATATTACTACAATCTTAGTCGGTGGTGGTCTTTCGGCATCGTTTGATTATATCCTACCAGCTCTCAATAAGCAATTGGAATATTGGTTAACACCTTATTACCTTAAAACGCTTATTATCAAAAAAGCTACACTTGGAAACGATGCAGGTCTGCTTGGAGCGGCAAGTTTGTGTTTCTAAATCTCCTGCCAACCCTACCCAATAGGAAGGGCTTTTAGTGATAATGTATTGAATTTTAATTGTATAGTACATATATTTCTGTAGGAAAAGGTTGATTATCAGATTGATAGTTGACCTTTTTTGTTCATCGATTTAAATTGTTTTTTTCTCAAATTCAACCTAAAACTCTGTAAAATAAACTATGGAAATATCTCATGCTATCTCTGATGCTGTGCTTACACTCACAGGCATTTTTGTGTTTTTCAAATATCTTCAAAAAGTTAAATTTAATACCGGCTTACTTTGGGCTGCCTTCGTACTTCCAATTACGGCAGCGGCTTTTTTTGGAGTTATCCGATTTTTGGGATATGCTCCAGCAAAAACTGTTTCAGAGTTTTTCCAACATTTAGCTGGAACAATAGGAGCTTTTTGCTTGGTTTATGCTTCATTTTTATCAGTTCAGCGTAAAGCGGCATCTCGAAATGCTATCTATTTCGTTACAGTTTTAGGTTTTATTGCTTTCGGAATCGTTCGATTGACCGAAAACTTAAAAGTCTTACAGATAGTATCAATGCTAGCGATTCCGTTGGTTTTATTTATCGGCATTTTTGGACTTATCAAAGGTCGTTCGGCCGTTGCTTCTTGGCTTATTTCGGGAGTTTTAGCATTGATATTGGCTACATATAATAAGAGTTTTATGCCAAATAGCATCCTCGACCCAATTGATGTTTATCATTATTTGGTTGCCATTAGTTTGTTTTGTTTAGGAAGAGCCGGTCGCCATCAAACGGCTTAATTCTCAATAAAAAACCTGTAAAGATTGACGATTCGACATCATTCTTTACAGGCTTATTTCTGTTGACTGCCAACTATTGACTGTGAACTTTTACTCTATCACTTTCGGTACTTGAAAATACTCGCCATTTTGACTTGGAGCATTTTTCAAACCTTTCTCTCTTGGCAAAGCGTTTTTAGCAATATCTTCTCTGAAAACATTAACTTCTTCGCTCATGTGCGTAAGTGGCTCTACATTGGTGGTATCGAGTTCTTTTAGTTGGTCCATCCAATTCAAGATTTTCGATAAATCACCCACCATTTTTTCACTTTCCTGCTCGCTTAATTCTAAACGAGAAAGATGTGCCATTTTCTCAACTATTTTTTGGTCTATTATCATGTTTTTATTCAGGTTCAAAGTAACATAAGGAGTCCACGGTCAATATTCGACGTTCCACACTAAGATAAAATGCTGTCTATCAGTTTTTTATAAAAAATAAATTTGTCGATTAAATATATCCAACTGCTTAAACATATTGGAATATAGTAAACTTTACTTTGCCACTTTGTGCCTTTGTGCCTAAATTTTTAATTAGTCTCTAAATTTATTTAAAGTAGGCTGAATCACATCATAAACTTTCTTTTTCAAGTCGTCTATTTCCGCTTTTGTTTTGCCTGTTGTCTCGATAGGTTTATGCACGATTACCCTAATTTTATGCCATTTGAATAATAGCTCGGGCATTACTTTATAATTATCAAACAGCGAAATCGGCACAATCGGCACTTGATTTTCGATAGCCATCGAAAAAGCTCCATCTTTAAAAGGCTGAATCATTTCCGGGAAATTAGTCGAAAAAATACCTCCTTCGGGAAAAATCATAATACTTCGACCCGATTTCAGAGCCTTTATTGAGCGAGTTAAGGCCTTTATTCGACTATTTTTTATTGTTCTATCTACTTGTATATGAAGTTTTGTAAACATATATCCAAATAGCGGTACTTTTTTGACCGAACTTTTACCCATAAACGCAAAATAGTTTTTGATGACTACGCCCATCATCGCAATATCAAGATAACTAAAATGATTGGCACAAAAAACATAAGCACGTTTTGGGTCGAGTTCTGTTTCGTATGTAACGTTTACGGGCTGACCAATAATGAAAAAGAAAATTGTTCCCCAAATACGATTACAATAATGGGCAACTGGCTTCCATTGTTCTTTTTGCAAGCAAACAAAAACAACAGGAAAAAGCAATAAAAACACTACAATAAACCAAAACGCACACCAAATTGTGTAAATCCAAGAAAATATCTTCATATACCGCTCAGCCCCAGAGGGGGTTTTTAACTAAAAAAACATAGAATATTTACCCTGAAAGCTATTTAATCAATTTCTCATTCGCTCATTACCTGCCTCTGGGGGCAAGTGGGCTTCATCTATTTATTTTATCTCGTTGCGTAAATCGACAGGTTTTGCATTTTTACGCATTTTAATGTTGAGGGTTTCAACCAAAAATGAGAATGCCATCGAAAAATAAACATAACCTTTCGGAACATGAACTTTAAATGCCTCAGCAATGAGCAATGTACCAATCATTACCAAGAACGATAAAGCCAACATCTTAATAGTTGGGTGACGCTCCACAAAGTCGCCCACACTTCCCGCAAAAGCCAACATCGCAAATGTAGAAAGAATAACAGAAACCGCCATCACGACAATATTATCTGTCATACCGATTGCCGTAATAATTGAGTCGATTGAGAATACAATATTAATAATTGCAATATCAAAAATAGCTTTTGAGAGCTTAGAAGCTGTTTTTTTACCACTTATATTTTCTTCGTGTCCTTCTAATTTTTGATGTATCTCAGTAGTTGATTTATACAACAAGAAAAGTCCACCAAACAATAGTATAATATCCTTTCCACTAAAGCCCAAATCCAAATGTAAACCCAAGTCCTTGAGATTAAATAAGTCGGTTTGAAGCCCTAAAATCCATCCTAAAGCAAACAATAATGCAATACGAATAAGCATTGCCATCATTAAACCAATACTACGTGCTTTCTTTTGCTCAAGATGTGGTAGTTTCGAGGCAATAATCGAAACGAAAATGATATTATCAACGCCCAATACTATTTCTAAAAGCGTCAGGCTTAAAATGCTTGTTAAAGCTGCTGTTGTAAAAATTTGTTCCATTGAGAGCTGTAGTTTTATTTGTGTAGCAAAATTACCTTTTTTCGGGGTTTCTACAAAATTCAAAGATGATTAAAGGAAAATTTCAAGCAGCTTACAAGTCTGATTTCTTGATGAATATCAAATACATTTTGCTTTTTTTCAATTATTACGCATAAAAACGCTTAAAATTTTATTGTTTTTATACTATAAGCTACTCATCAATTACTTCCTTGTTAAATTATTCCTATAGTAAAATCTAAATTACAAAATAGTATTATAATTTAACTGTATTTTAGTTGATGAAACTTAATAAAGTACCTACTTTTGTTAAAATAATTCTATCATATTTTGACTTTTAATGAAACTCTCTAAAGAATTACTAACCGACAGTTCGACAATCCAATTGCCTGAAAGAGTACTCCAATTTGGTACGGGGGTTTTACTTCGTGGACTATGCGATTATTTTATTGATAAAGCCAATAAACAAGGGGTTTTTAATGGACGAATCGTGGTTGTAAAATCAACCGATTCGGATGGTGCTGATGCTTTTGCCGAACAAGATAACCTTTATACAATTTGTGTAAGAGGTATCGACAAAGGTGTGCCAACTGAAGAAAACATCATCAGTTCGGCCATAAGTAGAGTGCTTTCGGCTCATTCTAAATGGAACGAAATCCTCGAAACTGCCCAAGATTCTAACATTTCTGTAGTAATTTCAAATACTACAGAAGTAGGTCTGCAATATGTAGAAGAGAGCGTTCGTCAGTCTCCGCCTGCTTCGTTTCCTGCAAAACTTACGGCGTGGTTATATGAGCGTTTCCAGAATAAACAAGCCGGAGTTGTAATTATCCCGACCGAGCTAATCGTAGGTAATGGCGATATTTTGAGAGATATTATTTTGAAAGTTGCCTCTTTCAATCATTTACCTGCTAATTTTATTGAGTGGCTAAAAACCGAAAATACATTCTGTAATTCGTTAGTTGATAGAATCGTACCGGGTAAGCCAAAAGGTGAAGCCTTGGTTGAAATTCAACAGAAATTAGGTTATGAAGATGAACTTTTGGCTGTAGCCGAAACATATAGACTTTGGGCGATTCAGGGTGGCGAAAAAGTTAAAGAGGTTTTAACTTTTGCCCAAGCCGATGAAGGTGTAAAAATTGCCAATGATATTGAGCAATTCCGTGAACTTAAACTTCGTATGCTTAATGGTACACATTCACTTATGTGCGGTATGGAATTCCTTTCTGGTTTTCAGACCGTAAAAGAAGCATTGGCAGATGATATAACAGAGAAGTTTATCACAAACTTGATGATGTCAGAAATTGCTCCAGCAATTCCATATAAAATTGACGCAAAAGTAGCTCAACGCTACGGCCGTGATGTTTTAGATAGATTCCGAAACCCATACCTCGACCACCAATGGATTAGCATCACGCTCCAATATACCATGAAAATGCAGATGCGTAATATTCCATTATTGCTCAATTATTATAAAGAATTCAATACTGTTCCGCAATATTTTACTCGTGGTTTTTCTGCTTATCTTTTATTTATGAAAGCAGTAAAAGAAGAAAACGGCAAGTATTTTGGAGAAAAAGAAGGCGAACTTTATCCAATCCAATGCGATTCAGCAAAATATTTTTATGAAGTATGGCAAAACCATAAAGCGAGTGAAGTAGTCAATGCAGTTTTGGGCAACGAACAACTTTGGGGAACTGACCTTCGCAAACTCAAAGGTTTTGAAGAAAACGTTACTACGCACCTATCGAATATGATGGCAATCGGTGTGCGTGAAGTTGCAGCAGCATTGAATGTTTATGCGTAACCCTAATCCCGAATGGGGGATTTAAAATATAAAAAGCTCCAAAAATTTAGTTTTTGGAGCTTTTTGTTTAATTGCCTCCTGCATTAGCTGGAGGATTATTAGAGAATTTTATTTCAAACCTTTAATAATATTTAAAGCATTACCTACAATTTCGGTAACTTTTGCCCAATCTTTTGCAGCTAAAACATCTTTTGGCACTAATTGCGAGCCAATACCTACGGCGGTTGTGCCGGCACCAAACCATAATTTTAGACTTTCTTCGGTTGGCGAAACTCCACCAGTAACCATAATCTGAACATCGGGCATTGGGCCACCTTTGAGGGCTTTCACAAAACCTGCTCCCAATACATCTCCAGGGAAGATTTTGATAAATTCAGCACCAGCCACACGAGCATTATAAATCTCGGTAACAGTCATTACACCAGGCATCCACGGGATACCTGCTGCTTGACAAACTTTGCCAACTTCGGGGTTCATCACTGGAGCAACGATAAAATTTGTTCCTACCTCGATAAATTTTTGAGCCGTTGCCGCATCGTAAACCGTACCAATACCCAAAATCATTTCGGGCATTTCGTTTTCTGCGATTTTTACGAGCTCAACAAAATTATTATACGAATTTTCTGTGCGGTTTGTAAACTCAAAAACTTTCACACCTGCGGCATAACACGCACGCAAAACGCCTAAACACAATTCTAAATCATTGTGCGTAAAAAGTGGCACTAAACCCGTTGCCGAAACCTGTGCCAAGGTTGTATTTTTATCAAATCTTGCCATTATTTTATTTTTTACGAATTACTAATTACGAATAAAAATCATAAGATTTTAACCTAAAATTCGTAAATCATCATTCGTCATTTTTTATTATCTTCTCAATCTACCAGATTTGTCTCCGCTCATTACTGCTTCTACTTCTGGTACAGTTACTAAATTTTGGTCGCCTTCGATGGTGTGTTTCAATGCTGCAGCCGCCGTTCCAAATTGCAAAGATTTTAAATCATCTTTCAATACAATTTGACCGTAAATAAAACCACCCAAAAACGCATCACCAGTACCAATTCTATCAACTATATGTGTAATATCCTGATAATCAGTCTCTATCAATTCTGCACCATTCCACATTTTAGCAGAATATTGGTTATGTGAAGCACTTACTTGAATACGCTCGGTATCAATTACTTTCTTAATGGTCGGGTAAGCTTCCAACAACATTTTGCAAGCCTCTACAAATTTACCTTTTTCAGCCGTTACTTTGAGACCAAAAATCTCTTCAATGTTTTTGCGACTTGCCAAAATAACATCTGAATAAGAAGCCAATTCGGGCAAAATTTCTTGTGGAGTTTTACCATATTTCCACAAATTACTGCGATAATAAATATCTGACGATACAGTAAGACCCAATTTTTTGGCAGTTTTTACGGCGTCTAAACATGCCTTTGCAGCACCTTCCGAAATAGCTGGCGTAATGCCACACCAGTGAAACCAATCAGCACCTGTCAAGATTTCTTCCCAATTAAACAAATCAGGGTTGATATTCGCAAATGATGAATCGGCACGGTCATACACAATCTGGCTTGCACGCATTACGGCACCTGTTTCTAAGAAAAACACGCCTATTCTATCGCCTTCCAGCACAACATGAGAAGTATCAACGTCTAATTGTCGCAAAAAGGCTTTTGCTTTTTGCCCCATCAAGTTATTAGGAAATATGGTTACGTGAGCAGCTTCAAACCCAAATTTCACGAGAGATGCCCCAACGTTCATTTCTGTACCACCAAAAGTAACATTAAACGATGTTGCTTGTTCGAGTTTCTGAAAATTGGGTGTTGAGAGGCGAAGAAGCACTTCACCGAAAGTTACTATTTTTGGCATAAAATCAATGAATGAATGATTTATTGAATGAGTGAATGTATTTTAAACTCAAACAATTTTCTGTAAACCTCTAACTATACCTAGTTCTAAACCTCTTAGTTCTGCCAAACCTCGTAAACGACCAATGGCAGTATAGCCTGGGTTTGTACGTTTGTTGGCATTCAAATCATCGAGCATTTTGTGGCCATGGTCTGGACGGAACGGTAATCTGTAATCTTCACGGCCTTCGGTTATTCTTCGATTTTGTTCCAAAACCAATGCTTTCATGACTCTGTACATATCTACATCGCCATCTAAATGGTCGGCTTCATGGAAATTTCCTTCGGAATCACGCTTAGTTGCTCGTAAATGTATGAAGTTTATTCGATTTCCCAGTCTTTCAACCATTCCTGCCAAATCGTTATCGGCACGCACGCCATAGCTTCCTGTACAGAAACAAAGTCCATTAAATTTACTTTCAGCCGCTTCGAGCAATAATTTTGCATCGGTTTCGGTACTCACTACGCGTGGCAAGCCCAAAATCGGGTAAGGTGGGTCGTCGGGGTGAATGGCCAATAATACACCTGCTTGTTCGGCTACTGGTGTAATTTCCTGCAAGAAAGAATAAAGATTTTGGCGTAATTCTTTATCTCCAATATATTTATAAGTATCAAGCATATCTCTAAAAGCCTCAATCGTAAAACTTTCTTCGCTTCCTGGTAAGCCCGCAATGATATTTCTGGTCAAACGGTTTACATCAGCTTCGCTAGCACTTTCAAACCATGCTTTTGCTTTAGCAACTTGAACTTCTGAGTATGATTTATCCGCATTTATTCTCTTCAAAATATACATTTCAAAAGCACAAAACTCAGTCATATCGAAACGCAAGGCTTTCGAACCATCAGACAATTCAAAATCTAAATCGGTACGAGTCCAATCCAAAATCGGCATGAAATTGTAGCAAACAGTATCAATATCACATTCGGCCAAGTTTACAAGGCTTTCTTTATAGTTTTCGATGTATTGCTTATATTTACCAGAAGCCTTTTTGATATCTTCATGCACAGGCACACTTTCTACGACCGACCAAACCAAACCGCTGCTTTCGATCTGAGATTTACGGGTTTGAATTTCTGCTTTTGTCCAAACCTGGCCGTTTGGAATATGGTGAAGTGCCGAAACAATGCCAGTTGCCCCAGCTTGTCGAACATCGGATAAACTTACGGGGTCATTTGGGCCAAACCATCGCCATGTTTGTTCAAGAGCCATATTTTTAAGATTGAATTAAAATTATTCACAAAAATATAACTAAGGCGAGAAGTCTCCAACTAATATTTTGTCAGGAACAAATACTTTTTTGACAGTATCGCCCATGAATATGTCAAAAACTTGAAATGAGGTTATACTAAACAAATTTTAAATATAATTTTTGCAGGAAAATATAAACATCAACATTTTTTTCACCTGAATATTTGGAAATGAAAATACAGACGTGCATCTTTGCAGTCCCAAACAAAAACCTAGTTTGTTTACGAAAAGGGAGTTTAGCTCAGCTGGTTCAGAGCACCTGCCTTACAAGCAGGGGGTCACTGGTTCGAACCCAGTAATTCCCACTCTTTTCAAGAAAAAATTATAGTACGTTATGGGAGTTTAGCTCAGCTGGTTCAGAGCACCTGCCTTACAAGCAGGGGGTCACTGGTTCGAACCCAGTAATTCCCACAAAGCCTCAGAATAATCTGAGGCTTTTTTTGTTGAAGTTTTTTGAGAAATATATTTTTGAGCATTCGGTAACTGATTCGAAGCGAGGCGTCGCACCGTCGATATGTCGAACCATCAGTAATTCCCCCGTTGGGCGGAATGTTCGATAAGTTCGGCTGATTTTAAAATCAGTCGTTGTGTTAGCCGTTGTTACAACGGCATCAGAGAATAAGCAAATAAAAAGATAAAAGATGAGTCAAGGTTATCAAATTATCAATCAGTCGGCAATACATTACTTGACATTCCAAGTGGTCGATTAGGTGGATATTTTCACAAGGCAAAACTATCGAGATATTATACTTGATAGTTTTCGTTATAGTAAAAAAGAGAAAGGATTATGGTTATATTCTTATGTAATCATGCGGAATGCCGCCCAGTCAAACCATATCCACTTAATTGCTGCTTCCAAAGATGGGGAATTGTCAGATTTGGTGCGTGACATTAAGAAATTTACAGCATCAAAGATATTAAATACTATTAAATCAGAGCCAGAAAGTAGGCGAGAATGGATGCTGAAACGTTTTGAGCGGTGCGACGTTTCGCTTTGCGGCACGAAGCAAAGCAAATATGACAACTTCGCAACGGTGCGACGATTCGCTTTTGGACGCATGAAAATCATGCTGTTGAGATTTATAGCGATAAGTTCTTCTTTCAGAAATCTGATTGGTCGGCATTCCGCTATATTCATCAAAATCCTGTACGTGCGGGTATCGTAGCTAAAGCCGAAGACTATTTGTATTCTTCGGCGAGTAATTTTATTGATAAAGGTGGTTTAATTGATGTCGAATATTATGGAAGAAGAGTGATAGATGCTACCAAAAGTATTACTTATTAGGTTTTTTTAGGGTAAAAATCAATTTTTGCAATTCCGTTCTAAGAACGGTAAACACAAAGACTGAATTAAAATTCAGCCTAACAACTCAGAACATTCAGACGAACGGGGAAACAAAACCCAAGTTGGGATTTAGCGTTAAGGATTTGTGAGGAGTTCGATTGCTCAATGGATTGGTTTCAAGGACGCTCAGAAATAAAAAATATTCTACAACTACAAGTCATAAACGAAGATTTTAAAGAAAAATACCACCAGGAATTAATTAAAAACAGCGAGTTGAAAGATAAAATTATACAATTACAAGATGATTTATTGACTAAAATAACCTAAAACTCGTCAAAGTCATAAGAATCATTGAAATTTTAATAATTGTACCACGACCCAAAACATTTTTGCATTTGCAATAGCATGATGTTTTTTTAGATTTTCCATCATATATTCCCTCCTTTTTTTTACTCATAAAGCCCAATAATTTCAGTATTTTTGTGCTTGATAATTTGCTTGACTCAAAAAATGACAAAAGAAAACCAAAATATTGAGTGGAAAGAATCTTGGCGTGATGAATATATCAAATGGATTTGTGGTTTTGCTAATGCATAAGGCGGTACACTATATATTGATATCAACGATAATGGAATTGTCAGTGGCGTTGATGATGCAGAGAAATTACTGGAGGATATTCCAAATAAAGTGCGAGACGTTTTAGGAATAATGGTCAATGTAAACCTACTTTCTGAAAACAACTTACTGTATATCGAAATCATAGTTGAGCCATATCCTTACCCGATTAATTATAAAGGTAAGTACCATTTTCGAAGTGGTAGCACCAAACAAGAACTAAAAGGACTTGCTTTAAACAAGTTTTTACTCGAAAAAACAGGGAAACACTGGGATGCAATGCCACAACCATTTGTAAAAGTTGCTGATTTGGAAACACGAGCTTTTGATTATCTTCGAAAACAAGCGGCAAGGTCAAAAAGGGTAGATACCATTGTTTTGAATGAACCCAATGAAGCTCTACTAATCCATCTAAATCTTCTTGAAAATGACCTTTTGAAACGAGCGGGTTTCTTATTATTTCATCCTATGCCCGACCGATATATTACGTGTGCTTATGTGAAAATCGGCTTTTTTGCCAGTCAATCAGATATTCTTTACCATGATGAAGTGCATGGTACTTTATTTGAGCAAGTTGAGAAAACGATGGATTTGCTCCTAACCAAATATATGAGTGCCTACATCAGTTATCAAGGCATCCATCGAGTAGAAACCTACCCTTACCCTGAAGCAGCTTTGCGTGAGGCGGTTCTCAATGCCATTGCTCATAAAGATTATAGTAGCGGAAGTCCGATTCAGATAAAAGTTTATCGTGATGGCGGTTTATTTATTTGGAATGATGGAGAAATGCCGAATAACTGGACAATAGAAACACTGTCTGTTACCCACGGCTCTAAGCCCCGAAACCCTGATATTTCAAATACGTTTTTTAGAGCTGGTATGGTTGAATCTTGGGGGCGTGGAATCTCTAAGATTTTAGAAGAATGTGCCAAAGCCGAAGTCCCCAAGCCTTTTTTTGAATTGACTATGGGCGGCGTGGATGTCAGGTTTTCACCGAAGGTTATGCAAGAAATGTTGGGAGAAACTACCCAGAAAAGTACGGTGAAAACTACGTTAAAAAGTACGGTGAAAACGTTAGAATTAATCAAGGAAAATCCATTGATAACAATACCTGAATTAGCAATTTCATTGAATAAATCAAAAAGTGCGATTGAAAAACAGATTGCCAAATTGAAAGAAAACCAACAATTAGAACGAATAGGCCCAGATAATGGCGGCTATTGGCAAGTAAAAAAGTAATCCTTCATTAAATTATTTAGAAATATATTAAGAAAAAAATAGTTATTATTTACAGTTTTATTTTTTTCAAATATATTAAAGTCTTCAAAAAAACCTATCTGAAAGAGGGTATAAGCACCCTTATGTTGAATAAAATGTACCCATCAGGGGTTCTAAATGTCAATTTTGATTCTCAAGGTATCCCCTGCTAAATAAAAATTAATCTTTCCATCCAACAGAATGTTGGGTATTTACCACTTTGCAAGTGGCATTTTATTTTTCGACCATTCTCTTCTTTAAAAGCTGCATTTGCCCTCAATTTTAATCATTTTTGATTTTGTAGAACTGGTACTTAAAAATTATCTTAAAAATATTTGATTTACCTGAACCTTTTTCAAAATTCTTTTGTATTTTTGTAGAACGATTACTTAGGAATAAAATTGAAAAAACTAATTAGGGAAATATCGAGCATACAAACTGGGTACTTTGGAAAGCCTTCTGGTAAAGGTAATGTGGTGTACTTGCAGTCCAAGCATTTTAATGAATATGGGCAGTTGCAAAACATCCTTTATCCAGATTTAGAGGCTGATAATATTTCAGAAAAGCACCTTTTAAAAGAGGGAGATGTGCTATTTGCAGCTAAAGGTACTAAAAACTTTGCTGCCGTTTTTGAGAATCATAATGAGCCAGCAGTGGCTTCAACGTCTTTCTTTGTTATCAAACTTACTGACTTTAGAATATTACCTCAATATTTGACTTGGTTTCTTAATAGCTATGAAACACAAACACTTTTAAAAGGACAAGCAATTGGTACTTCCATTCCTTCTATTTCAAAACAAGTTTTGGAGAATCTCGAAATATCTGTGCCAAATATCGCAATGCAAGAAGCGATTTTGCAAATTACAAAGCTTCGTAACAGAGAAAAGAAATTGAAACAGCAAATCGAAATGCTCCGTGAAAAACAAATTCAACAACAAATTATTAACGCAATAAAATAAAAATAATGACAAAAATTACACAAAAAGACATCAACGATGCAGTTTGGAAGGCTTGCGATACATTTAGAGGTAGCATCGACCCGAGCGTTTATAAAGACTATGTGCTTACCATGTTGTTCCTAAAATATCTCAGCGATGTGCATGACGATAAAATGGAAGGCTATTTGGCAAAATACAACGGTGATGTGGAACGTGCCAAACGTGCCATGCAACACGAACGTTTTGTTGTACCGGAGCATAGCCATTTTAAATTTCTTTACGATTCTCGTAATGAATCCAACATTGGTGAACTCATCAACATTGCGTTGGCAGATTTGGAAGAAGCGAATCGTGAGAAATTGTACAGTGAAGACGGTGCAGGTATTTTCCAAAATATTGACTTCAACAACAGCAAATTGGGTGAACCAAAAGACAAAAACACCCGACTGAAAAACCTGTTGCTCGATTTCAACAAAGATGCTTTGAACCTTCGTCCTTCGCATTTGGATGGCAACGACATTATTGGCGGTGCTTACATGTTCCTTATTGAAAATTTTGCCAGTGATGCAGGTAAAAAAGCGGGTGAATTTTTTACACCAAAAGAGGTTTCTACACTTATTGCTAAACTCACCAGATCAAAACCCGGTTCACGCATTAGTGACCCAACCTGCGGTTCGGCTTCTCTCTTAATTAAAGCAGGTGAAGAAGTGGGTTCAGATAATTTTTCACTTTACGGACAGGAAGCCAACGGCAGTACATGGGCTTTGGCGGTGATGAATATGTTTTTGCATGGTTTTGATAATGCTACTATTCGCTGGGGCGATACTATTCGCAACCCTAAATTGAAAGAAGGCGATACGCTGATGAAGTTTGATACTGTGGTGGCAAATCCTCCTTTCTCGTTGGACAAATGGGGAAAGGTTGAAGACAAGGACGGAGAGAAAACCACCGTTAGCTACGACCCAGAGACAGACAAATACAACCGTTTTTGGAGAGGTGTACCACCTAAGAGCAAAGGCGACTGGGCATTTATCAGCCACATGATTGAAACGCTGAACGAACATGGCAGAGCGGGAGTGGTAGTGCCACACGGTGTGTTGTTTCGGGGGAGCAGCGAAGGCCGCATACGCCAACGTACTATTGAAGAAAACCTACTGGAAGCAGTGATTGGCTTACCTGCAAACCTGTTTTTTGGCACGGGTATTCCAGCAGCAATTCTTATTTTTAACAAGCAAAAAAGCAGTAAAAACTTTTTGTTTATTGATGCCAGCAAGCATTTTGAAAGTGCTAAAAACCAAAACAGGCTGCGGGCGAGCGATATTGAACATATAGTAAATACCTACCGTGACTTTACAGATGGTAAACTTGGGCTTGGGGTAATAGAAGATAAATACAGTTATGTAGCAACTCCAGAAGAGATACACGAAAACGATTTTAACTTGAATATCCCCCGATATGTGGACACTTTTGAGGAAGAAGCCGAGGTGGATATTGTAGCGGTGCAAAAGGAGATTGAGCAATTGGAAGGGGAGTTGAAAAATGTACAGACAGAAATGGATAAATACCTTAAACAATTAAATGCAATTTAAATGCTTACAAATGAACAAAAACAACAATTTAGCGATATTCTGGAAGAGTTAGGCAAAACGCTTGATATTTCAGAAGCACAATACGAAGCTGTAGTAAAAAGTTATGAAGCAGTTGGCACTTGGCTTTCAAAAGACGATTCAACGCTTGCACCTTATTTACCTGAGATTTTACCGCAAGGTTCTTTCATGTTAGGAACTATGATTAAACCAAACCATAAAAAAGATGATTTAGATATTGACCTTGTTTGTCAATTAAAGGGTAAAAATACTAACTGGACACAGGAAGATTTGAAACATAAAGTTGGAGACCGACTTAAAGCAGATAAGAGATACGAAAAAATGCTTGCTGATGAATGTAGGCGTTGCTGGACATTGGTTTACTCCGATGCAGCAAATTATCACTTAGATATTCTCCCTTCAATAGTAGATAATGGCTATCGCATGATTTTGGAAAAAGCTTTTTCAGATACAGAACTTGAAGACATTGAGAAGTTAGCCATACGAATAACCGATAATCAAGCGTATAATTATGAATATGAAAAAAATCACTTAGAATGGTTGAAGAGTAATCCATTTGGCTATGCTCGTTGGTTCTTTCAGCAAGCTACAATTGATTTGAACAAAGAGTTCTTGTTGAATGAATCCATAGCACCTGTTCCGAAATATAAGAAGGAGAAACTTCCACTTCAACGTGTTGTTCAAATTCTGAAACGTCACAGAGATATGCTATTTAACGGACATGAAGATAAACCTATATCCATTATCATCACAACGCTTGCTTCAAAAACTTACAATAAAGAGACAGATATTATCGAAGCATTAATAAAAGTAGTAAATGATATGCACAATAATATTGAAGAAAGGTGGTCAGACGAGCATAGCAAAATGATAAAATGGATTTCAAACCCTGTTAATGATGAAGAAAATTTTGCTGATAAATGGGTAGATTACCCTGAACGTGAAGAGAACTTTGACTATTGGTTAAGGGAAATTAAAAAGGACTTGAACAATATACTTGAACAAAGAGGAAAAGGGTTACAGTTAATTAATGAATCAATGGTTAAGCCGTTTGGTAAAGATGTAATTACTGAAGCATTTAGCAATTATGGAGAGAATTTACGAAAACAACGTGAAAGAGGAAATTTAACTTTTGCAGCGAAAACTGGAATGATTGGAACTGCTGGAACTGCTATAAAGAATCACAATTTTTATGGTAAAGATGAACAATAGAATATCATTAATTGTACAAGAAGGAACTCTGAAAAATATGTTTCCTGATTGCGTAATCAAACGCTTCCGTGAGGATTCTCTCACATGGATGTGTTCGGTTACTCCATCTCCCTTGAGTAGCACCTACAAACTAAAAATGCAATATGTAAGAAATAAAGGAGTTAAATTGTATGTAATTGAACCCAAACCGCTGGCTTTAGCTGCTGATAAAGGACATTTACCTCATGTTTATTCCACACCTGAACAACAATTGTGCTTGTATTACCCAAATCGGATAGAATGGAATGTAGGGATGCTTTATACAAAAACAATAATTCCTTGGGCATGTGAGTGGCTTTGCCACTATGAACTTTGGGTATGTACTGGCACATGGCACGGGGGAGGAATAGACCATGAAACTGAAGCCGAAAAGCAAGCTAATAAACAAAAAGAAACTATAGATGAAACAAGCAATAACAAAAAATAAGGATATGGGAGATAGACAACCTTTTTATAACTCTTATATTCCAACAGATTGGGCTACTCCTAAATTTGGAACTGTATTCTCGTTTCTTAGAACATTTTCGTTTTCAAGGGAGCAACTTACAAGTGAAAAAACAACTGAGGAAATTCAGAATATTCATTATGGCGATATTCATGCCACCTATGAGAATGAAATACTGGATTTAGACGTTGAAAAAACTATTCCATATCTAAAGGACGGGTTAATCAATAAAGAAAATTTTGATGATGAAGATTTCCCTGCATTAAAAGATGGAGACTTAATTATTGCGGATGCTTCTGAAGACTATGAAGGCATCTGTAACTGCGTAGAACTTAAGAATGTAAAGGGTAATAAAGTAGTTTCAGGCTTACATACTTTTGCAGCAAGGTCTGATGAAAATGAAGTTGCTTTTGGATATAAAACTTATGTATTAAAACATCAACAAGTTATCAGGGAATTAAGACGAATTGCAACAGGTACATCTGTTTACGGTGTTTCAAAAACAAATCTTTCAAATGTTCATATTGCACTTCCACCCTTTTCAGAGCAAGAAGCCATAGCCCAATTTCTGAATTTGGCAGATGTCACCATACACACCACCGAACAACTCATTATTCAAAAGGGACTTCGTAAAAAATGGCTTATGCAGCAGTTGCTTTCGGGGAAGAAAAGATTGAAAGGTTTTGAAAAAACGAAATGGCATTTAAAATCATTGGAAGAAGTAGCTGAATTTAAAAATGGAAAAGCCCATGAAAATGTAATTGATGAAAGTGGGCAATTTATTGTGGTCAATTCAAAATTTATTTCTACTGAAGGTAAAGTATTCAAGTGTTCAAATGCAAACCTTTCCCCACTTATGCAAGATGATATTGTTATGGTAATGAGTGATATTCCGAATGGTAAAGCGTTGGCAAAATGTTTTTATATTAACGAAAATGACAAATACACACTTAATCAAAGAATTTGTTCAATACGAGCATTAGAAAATACGGACAGTAGGTTCTTGTTCTTCATTTTAAATAGGAATGTTCATTATTTGAGTTTTAATAATGGTGTCGGACAAACTAATCTCAAAAAAGAAGAGGTTTTAGAATGCCCTTTATTAATGCCAGAAAAAGATGAACAGACTGCTATTTCCCAAGTTTTACAATCGGCAGATAAAGAGTTGGTCCTTTTAAAATCAAAAGTTGTAAAACTGAGAGAAAAGAAAAAAGGGTTAATGCAACAATTACTAACAGGTAAAATAAGAATCAAATGAGTGTAACTAATATCTCATCAGCTAATAGATACATACTTTGGGGGAAAGCCGCTGGAAGATGTCAATATAGAGGTTGCAATAAACCGTTATTTGTTGATGCTCTTACTAAGAGTGAATTTAATCAGGCTTATATAGCCCACATTATTGCAGATGTGCCAGGTGGCCCAAGAGGTGATGCTGTAAAATCTGACTTACTTAAAGATGATGTTTCCAATCTTATGTTAATGTGTGATGAACATCATAGACTTATTGACAAAAAAGAAGTAACAGAACACACAGTTGATTTGCTTGTACAAATGAAAAAGGAGCATGAAGATAGAATAGAAAAAGTAACAGCTATCAATCCAAACATGCACAGCCATATTGTCTGTTACAAGGCTAATGTTGGAGTTCATACACCATTTATTTCATATGAATCTGTACGTGAATTTCTTTTACCTACTCATTATCCAGCCCAATCACAAGCGATAGATTTAAGTCTTAGTAATAGCCCACAAAGGGATAAAGATGCAAGTTTTTGGGTAACAGAATTAGAGAATCTTGAAATCCAGTTCAACGAGCAACTAAGACCGAAATTCAGGAAAGGAGAAATTAATCATCTTTCTGTTTTTGCATTTGCACCAATGCCTTTGCTCATAAAGCTTGGAACGTTGATAAATGATATTCAACAAGCAAAACTACACCAGCCTGTAAGGAATCCTAAAACATGGAATTTAAATGATGATGTTACTGAAACAACATTTCAGGTAATTGAGCCGACCGAATTTCATTCAATCGTTGCACTAAATATTTCACTAAGTGCTACTATTAATAATGACAGAATTACATCAGTATTAGGAAATGATTGTTCTATTTATACGCTCACAATTGATGAACCATTCAATGACTTTTTGAAATCAAAAAAACAACTTCAGGATTTTAGTATTGAAGTAAGAAAGTTATTCAACAATATCAAATCAAAGTATAATACCCAAACACCTTTGCACATATTTCCTGCGATGCCAATTGCCACATCAATTGAATTTGGTAGAGTGTGGATGCCTAAAGCAGATATGCCCTTGGTTATATTTGATGAGAATACAGCAAATAGTGGATTTTTTAAGGCAGTTGAAATAATCAATTAGAAATGGACACACCATCATTTAAAGAAGACCATATCAGCCAGATACCAGCGTTGCAAATGCTGGTTAATTTGGGTTATACCTATTTGAGTCCCGCAGAAGCTGAACGGCTGAGAGGTGGTAAAAGGTCTAATGTTTTGCTGGAAGATGTATTGCGGAAGCAGTTGAAAGAAATCAACAGCATCAAGGTAAGTGCCACGAAAACCAGTATTTTTACTGATGATAATATCGAACGGGGCATATTAGTCTTAAAAAACCTGCCCATGAATGAAGGTTATATAGTCGCTTGCGAAAAGGCATATAACCTACTCACTTTAGGTCATGCCTTAGAGCAAAGTATAGATGGAGACAAAAAAAGCTTTACACTACAATACATTGACTGGAAAAACATCAGTAATAATGTATTTCATGTAACGGAGGAATTCAGCGTTATACGAAGCAATAGCAAAGAGCATTATCGACCTGATTTGGTGTTGTTTGTCAATGGTATTCCGCTTTGCATTATCGAGTGCAAACGCCCCGATATGAAAGAGCCGTTGAAACAAGCGATTAGTCAGCATTTACGAAACCAACAGGAAGACGGTATCCGTAGTTTGTTTGTGCATTCTCAATTGACACTAAGTATTGCCACGCAAGAAGCAGCCTATGCTACCAATGCCACACCTGAGAAATTTTGGGCAAAATGGCTGGAAAAGTTTAGCAATGAAGAAGAAGAGCAGAATTTCAAAAACCAATTGACGGAACTAAAAAACAAACCGCTTTCAGATAAAGTCAAAGAACAATTGTTTTCTGACCGATTCAAGTACGTTCGTCAATACTTTGATGCCTTAGAACAAGAACAAATTTTACCAACAGAACAAGATAATTTTTTATTTGGCTTGTGTCGTCCTGAAAGGCTGATGGACATTGTTTTCAATTTTATTTTGTTCGATAATGGTGAAAAGAAAGTAGCCCGATACCAACAGTTTTTCGCCATAAAGAAATCTATGCAACGCATCAAGAACGTTGAAGGTGGAAAACGTAAAGGTGGAGTAATTTGGCATACGCAAGGCAGCGGAAAATCATTAACGATGGTGATGCTCGCACAAGCCATTGCAATGGAATCAAGTATTCGGAATCCTAAGATTGTCTTGGTAACTGACCGAACCGATTTGGATAATCAAATCACAGGAACATTCCGTAAATGTGGCAAGTTTGTAGAGAATGCCACCACAGGACAGCGATTGGTGGAGTTATTGGAAAATAAAAGCGATGCAGTGGTCACTACAATCATAAACAAGTTTGTGGCAGCGGTTAAGAAAATTAACACACCATTGGAGAGCCACGATATTTTTGTGTTGGTTGATGAAGGACACCGCACCCAGCATGGCACGTTTAATATTGATATGCAAAAGACGTTGCCCAATGCCTGTTTCATTGCCATGACTGGAACACCTCTTTTTATAAAAGACAAAAGTACAGCAGAAAAATTTGGAGGTTTGATAGATACTTACACTGTTGACCAAGCCGTGAAAGACAACGCCGTTGTCCCTTTATTATATGAAGGAAGATTGGCTTTGCAGAGTGTAAATGCAAGTCCGATTGATACATTTTTCGGAATGGTTTCAGAGCCACTGACGGAATATCAAAAAGCGGACATCAAAAAGAAGTTTGCTCGATATGACCATTTGAATTCAGCCGAGCAGAAAATGCGAATGATTGCATGGGATATTAGTTATCATTTTCGTGACAACTGGCAAGGAAAAACACCTTTTAAAGGTCAGTTAGTTTGCGATAGGAAAGAAAATGCGATTAAATATAAAGAATATTTAGATGAAATTGGAATTGTAAGTAGTGATGTATTGATTTCTGCGATTGATGAAAGAGAAGGCGAAGAAAGTGCCTATGAAAAGTCAACAGAGAAAGAAAACCGATTTTGGAAAAAGATGTTGGACGAACATGGCAACTCAAAAAGCTATGAGAAGAACATCATCAGTCGTTTTAAAAATCAGAAAGACCCTGAAATCATTATTGTAGTTGATAAATTGCTCACAGGTTTTGATGAGCCAAAGAACACTGTTTTGTATCTCACCAGAAATTTGCAAAGTCATAAACTCTTGCAAGCGATTGCAAGGGTAAACCGTATTTATGCAGATAAAGAATTCGGTTATATCATTGATTATTACGGTGTAATTGAAAATCTGGACGATGCTTTACAGATGTACTCATCATTTAAAGAATTTGATGATGAAGATTTAGCTGGAACACTCACCCATATTTCGGATGAAATCAAGAAGCTACCACAAAAGCATTCTGATTTGTGGGACATTTTTAAAACCATTACCAACAGAAGAGATGCAGAAGCTTACCAGCAATTATTGAAAGATGAAGCGATAAGGGTTCTATTTTATGATAAACTGGCAGCCTTCGCAAAAATCTTGAAACTCGCCTTATCATCCATCCAATTCCATAAGAACGTTGAAGAAAAGACTATCAATCGCTACAAAGAAGATTTGACAATGTTCTTAAAATTACGATTGGCGGTACTTGAAAGATATAGCGATGTAATTAACTATAAGCAATATGAAGGTCAGATTCAAAAACTGATAGATACCCACATTACTACTGAGAGAATAGAAACCATTACAGAACTGGTGAATATTTTCGACAAAGATAAATTTCAACAAGAAGTCGAAAATACAACGGGTAAAGCAGCCAAAGCGGATAAGATTGCCAGTAGAACGGCAAAGCACATAGCTGAAAAAATGGATGAAGACCCAGCTTTTTATAAGAAGTTTTCGCAAATGCTGAAAGAAACCATTGCCGACTACGAAGCCAAAAGAATCAATGAAGCTCAATACTTGAGCAGAGTTCATGACATCATGAATAATGTATTGGCTTATACCGACAATGACATACCCACACTATTGCAAGACAAAGAAGTGGCAAAAGCATTTTATGGCTTGACTGTAGAAGCATTAGCCGATAAGATTCAAGATAATAAAATTCGGAAAGAGGTTTCTACTCAGACTGCTTTATACATTGATGAACTCCTACAAAATTATGTTATCGACAATGGCAAACCTATTGTTGACTGGCAGTTTAAAACAAATATCACAGGCAAGTTACTCATTGAAATTGGGGACTATTTGATTGATGAGGTAAGAGATAAATACAATGTGAGTTTATCGTTCCAAGAAATGGATAAGATTGCCGACGATTGTATAGAAGTGGCAAAAATCCGATATAAGTTATGACAGAAGCGATAGAATTCGGAAGTAAAACTATTTATTTTCGTTTAGAATATTCAGATAGAAAATCACTTGGTATTACTGTAACTCCCGAAATGGAGGTATTGGTAAAAGCTCCAATAGATACTTCCGTAGAATTAGTGAAAGAGAAGATAAGGAAGAAAGCCCCTTGGATAATCAAACAACAGAGTTTTTTTCTATCCTTTCAGCCAAAGACACCATTACGGAAATATGTTAGTGGTGAAACACATTTGTATTTAGGAAAACAATATCGTTTGCAAATACACATTGGAAATGAAGAGTCGGTAAAACTAAAAGGAAAGTTTATTGAAGTAACAACAAGTGAAAAGTCAAGAGCAAAGGACTTATTGAATAATTGGTATTTGCAACATGCTCGCACAAAGTTCCATGCAATTGCACAGCCTCTGATTGATAAATTCAAAAAGTATGAAGTAGTGCCGAGTTCGATTGTGTTACGTGAAATGCCGACACGTTGGGGAAGCTGCACACCAAAAGGCAAAATTATTTTAAATCCCGAATTGATTAAAGCTCCCAAAGCTTGTATTGAATATGTGATTATACATGAACTTTGTCATTTAATTCATCACGACCACACTCAGAAATTTATAGATTTACAAACAAAGGAAATGAAGGACTGGGAAAAGTGGAAAATGAAATTGGAGAAACTATTAGCCTGAGAAGAAATTAACATCTCTCTTTCCTTCTTCTTTTTGGAAGTAATCTAAAAAAGTGTTGTATTTAAAGGCTTTGATTGGATATAAATAAACGTTTATATATTTCCATTACATAAAAATTTTATGTCTCCGTAACCCTTACCCAATCGGTGTGCCGAACCATCGCCAAGCGATTATCATCACTTTGCCGATTGGGTAAAAGTTTCTCACTCCAAACTCACAAATCACTGAGCCGACCCGCACAAACGCACATTGCCAGCTTGCAGAAAAAACAAACTGTCAAAGAGCCTTTTTTTCTTCGAACCATCGGACTGCCGACCCATCGGACTGTATTACGTTTTCCCCACGTACATTTTTTCACACTGTGCATCGAAAATTACGAGAAATAGCCTGACAATCGCAAGCCTTCACTATGTCATTTGATTTTTAGCTCTTCACAAAACCCAACACACCGTAAACCATCAAATAGGCTTGCAATCGAGGGCAAATGATTTTTTTTATCAATGATTTTGTTGAGCATGACGGTCATGTTTTCCGAAGATAAAATTAGGGGGCAACCCCTTTTTGTTCAATTATCTGTATGCTATGATGTATTATTAACGTGATTAACAAGGAACAATTTCACGCCACTTACTGGTACACTTTCACGCCATTATACAGATTCGAAGCGAGGCGTCGCACCGTCGATATGTCGAACCATCAGTAATTCCCACAAAGCCTAAGAATAATCTGAGGCTTTTTTTGTTGAAGTTTTTTGAGAAATATATTTTGAACATTAGCTCGATGATTCGAAGCGAGGCGTCGCACCGTCGATATGTCGAACCATCAGTAATTCCCACAAAGCCTCAGAATAGTCTGAGGCTTTTTTTGTTGAAGTTTTTTGAGAAATATATTTTGAACATTAGCTCGATGATTCGAAGCGATTCGTCGCACAGTCGATATGTCGAACCATTACCAATTACCGCAAAGCCTCAGAAAAATCTGATAGAACGAAAAATTACCAAAACCCCAAAAATAGAAAATCATTTAGAGTAATCTTTTGTCAAAATTGATTTTAAATCCATACATGTCTCAATTTCTCTTTTTTCTCGGTTTTTTTCAAACATAAGAATAAATTTTTCAACAAAAATTTATTTCAATTTCATTACTTTTTTGTTTATTTCATACTCATTAAAAATAACCCACAAAAAGATATTAGAAAAAATTAAAAACCAACAGAAAATATTTTAGCGTTACAGTTCAAAAATACCTATTTCAGAAATCGTCCAAATTTTTCTGTACATAGTTTGTAAAACAGGTAAGTGATCAAACGCCCTACGAAAACCGTAGGGCGTTCTTTACTTCGTGGTACAGGCTTTGGACGAGCCTCTGAAACGGAGTGATGGCTCTGTGCGAGTAAGTAGCAAAGGATGCTCCCAAAGTCCCTTATTGGCCTCTAATTTAGGCTTTTTCTCAAATATGTACGAATTGTTTTTACTTGATGAAATTGACAATATTGAATCGATATATCAGAAAATAGTTGCATTAAACCCTTGCGTCCTCCACAGATGATAGACTGAATTTTTATACATCTGCGTGAAATTTCTTCCATACCATCCAAATAAATTTGATTCGTTTCTTGCTTGATAAATTGTGTGAAAAGAATAATACCACTTAGACTATCTTTATAGACTACAACACCAAAATTCTTTCCAAAATATGCGGAGTGCCACCCAGAAGTATCCATAAGTACATTTACTACTGAGGGAAAGCTACTTTTATAAGTAGTCTTAATCAAATCTAATCGACGTTGAATGTTCTTTATTGAACAGAAATATTTGTTAGATAGCTGTGCATAAGTTTGTTTGCCTTTGGTGTACTCTATCCATAAATTGATATTGTCCAAACGCTCACCACCAATAAATCGTTTTCCACAAACCGCATATTTATAAGGTTTTTTGTCATTAAATTTACCATCTTTTTTAACAATTATGCTCTTACAGTAAAAGCAGTTTTTTTATTCATAACCTTTCGTTTCTGTAAAGATATGATAATCAACACGTTACAAAGGCTTTAGCACCATAAATGTCCATTAACCCAAATTTAGACAGTTGTTTCTCAGATTTATTGTTGACTTTTGCAAGGTTTTTTCTTTGAATATACGAATATCCTTACACTTTTACAGCAAAATATTCATCTATATATTTGATAGTCAGATAGTTATGACTTTTACAGCAAGCCCTAAATAATAACTACAAAAAAGGCTTAGAAACTAATTTCTAAGCCTTTTTTGTAAAATAAATTTCCTAATTTTTCGCTTGTAAATTTGGGAGCGTTATGTTACTTTTTCACCATCTTATAAATCTGTTCGCCGACTTCGGTTCTGATATTGAGCGAACTGATTTTTCCATTCTCACGGGTTGGATATACTCGATTCGATAAGAAGGTATAAACAAAATTATACTTCGGCTCAACCCAAACGAATGTACCAGTAAAACCTGAATGCCCGAAACTTTCGGGAGATGCCGAGGTTGGACCATTCCCTACTTTTGGATTAAAATCTAATTTATCGAATGCAATCGCACGGCGATTTTTTAGCTCTGGAAACTGGTATTTCGTGCATTCGGCAAGTACTTCTGGCTTGATAAATTGGGTTCCACCATAAAATCCTTTTTGTAAATACATTTGCATCAATTTGGTGAGGTCGTTTACGTTTCCAAAAAGACCTGCGTGCCCCGATACGCCATTTAACATTCCTGCACCTTCATCATGTACGTATCCATGAACAAGGGTTTTTCTGAATAAAGTGTCGATTTCTGTCGGCACAATTTTGTCTTTCGAATAAAAACGCAATGGGTTGTAAGTCAGTGAGTTAGCTCCGATTTGTTTGTAGGTTTTCTTTAAATAATCTTCCCACTCAATACCCGTCAATGATGCCATAAAAGTTGGGTATGTATAGTAATGCAAATCGCTATAAACATAGCCTTGTTCGGGCTTCAATGATGACTTTTCGATGGCGTCGAAGATGACTTTTCTGTAGTCTTTATGTAACCAAAGAGAATCAGATATTTGCACCGAAAAATCAGCTGATTGTGTGGCAGAAAGTGTATTTGGCTTCCAAAATATTGTTTTAGGTGAAAGACAGTCTTTCCAAAGGTTTTTGTCAGTTTTGATAGCTTTCGCAAGGAGTAGATTGTATTTCTTTTTGCTCATAAATAGCTTTTTCTTGTACTGAGAAGCATACGGGTGGTCTACCGAATTCGCTTTAAAAACCGCACTATTTTTAACAGTTTTTAAGGAGTCGATGCAGTTATTCCAAAAAGAAATCCAAGCTTTTAAGCCTGCTTTGTGTGTAAGCATATCACGGAAATGCAAGTTGGCTTTATTACCATCGGCATATTCAGGATAATAATCTTTGAAAGATTTATCTAAATCAAATTTCCCTTCACTCATTAATTGCATTACAGCCAAAGCTGAAGTACTTACCTTCGTAACCGACGCAAGGTCGTATAGGTCGGTAAGATGGACCGCCCCTCTAAGCCCCAAAGGGGGAGTTGGAAGAGTTCCCCCTCTGGCGGATAGGGAGCTTTTTTTCACGGCTTCGTCCATAACATCATTTTTAAAATCAGCTTTAAAGTTTGCAGCAGTATTTGCTAAAATAGCTCCATTTGCCGCCTCGTAAGTATGAAACCCAAATGCTTTCTGATAAATTACTCGACCATCTTTAGCTACTTGCATGGTTGCTCCCGGATAGGCTTTTTCTTTAAGTCCGAGGTTAATTACCGAGTCGATTCTTCTGTTAAACTCTACGCCGTCGAGTCCGACCATTTCTGGAATTCCATAAGCTAAACGCCCGATTGATTGTATATTTTCGCCGATGCCATATTTATATGAAGCGTTGACAGAAACGGGCAATTTTCCCAAAATTGGAATCGCTCCAAAAATTGCTTGAGCAGCAGCTTCTTCCATGTAATTGGTTAGCTGATAGGCCATTATGATGGCTTTTGACTTTTCTAAATCGTCAAATTTATCAAGTGAATAAGGGTTTCCGAAAATAGTTGTAATAGCCTTATTTGTATTTATAAGAGCTTTTAATGCCTTTTTATTGGCATCCGTAACGCCATATTTGGCGGCTGGACGAATATTATTAAGGTGTAAGTTTACTAAAATCAAATCATAGTTTTTGGTTTGTTCTAAAACCTTATTGATGCTTGAATCTGGGGCATTTGGAGGCAACAGAAAATGGTCGATTATAGTATAATTATCGGTCATTTTCTGAAAAGCCGTCTGCTGTACAGCATCAATCGAAATACTGGCGATTCTTTTGGTTAAATCCTTGATAGGCAGTATTTTTTCATCATTTTTTATTAAAGTAATTGTTGTCTCGGCCAACTGGCGATTTAGTAAATCTGATTTTGTAGTATTGAGCTCTATAATCAAGTTTTTGACCTCAGTTGGGCGATATTTATCCAATCCAACCCATGATTTTGCCATTAGAATTTTACGAACACGGAAATCAATTTCTTCCATCGAAATCTCTTTGTTTGAAATTGCTGCTTTTATGGCTGTAATAGCACCTCCAGCATCTTCAAAAGTTTCAAGAATATCGTTTCCGGCCAAAACTGCACGTACATTTGCCTGTCCTTTTGAAAAGTATTTTATTGCACCTTCCATATCCATTGCGTCGGTGAAGGTCAATCCTTTGAAATTGAGGTCTTTACGCAAAATATCCGTAACGATTCTTTTAGAAAAAGTTGCTGCTAAATTCTTGGTTGTATCAAGCACTGGTACACTCAAATGAGAAGTCATAATTCCACTTAAACCATTGTCTATCAGTTTTTTATAAGGATAAAATTCTACTTCATCCAAACGCTTACGGTCATGTGGAATCAATGGCAAATCGAAGTGAGAATCAACACCAGTATCGCCATGCCCAGGAAAATGTTTGGCAGTGGTAAGCAAATGTTCGCTATTCATTCCTTGCATATAAGCGAGGGCTTTATTGGCAACATCCTCTTGGTTTTCACCAAATGAACGGAAATTGATAACGGGATTATTTGGATTAATATTGACATCAACCACCGGAGCATAATTAATATGCACACCCATTCTGCGGCATTGTTTGCCTACTTCAACGCCCATTTCATAAAGTAATTTTTCGTTACCTTGCATTGCTCCGAGTGTCATTTGATATGGAAAACGCACCGTGCTGTCCAGTCGCATGGCCAAACCCCATTCCAAATCCATCCCAATTAGAAGCGGAACTTTTGATAATGCTTGTAGCTCGTTTACGATGCGTGCTTGCACAGTTGGTGGAGCAGCAAACATCACAATTCCACCGATTCGGTTATCTTTTACCCAATTTTTGAGTTTTTCTACGTCGTGTGGCCGGCCCGAAGTATTGCCACGGGGCATGAGCAATTGCCCAATTTTTTCGTCCAGTGTTAAAGTCGTAAAAACCGAATCTACCCAACGTTTATTATAGTTTTTCAGAAAATCAGGCTCTTTTTGTGCAAAACTTGATAAAGTATTGATAATAAAGAGGAAAAGGAAAAAGATTTTTTTCATTAATGCGTTAGGTTTGATGATTATTGAACCATTTCCCAAAGTAAATAAAAAATCATCAAAAAACCTGCGTTTAATCAAAGTGCCGAGTGTATAAGATTGTGAGATTTGGATTTATCAACTTCCAAGTCATATTGCCAGTAGGGTATAGGCATTTATTAATCACAAAAACATTTTCCTGCCAAACTGCCATGCATGAGTACCTTGGCATGAGTATTGAAATAATAATTTTCCCCTTAAATGTTTTAATTGTCAGAAAGTTTTAATATTTTAATTCAGCCAATCTGTCAGATAATCTTGTACCTTTGTTAAGGCCTCGATTATTAATATTTACGAAAAATTACATCAAAACAAGATTTTAATCTAACTAAATCCGTTATTGAAATTAGATAATAAAGACTTCATTGCAAAACCAATGAAATCAATAAAATCAGTTTCAAATCTACGGCATAAAAATATAGTGGTGAATGAATAGAGACCTTATCTCAAGACTTGTAATGGCAAGGCAAGACGTTGAAAACGTTGAAATGATAGAAATTGCTTCGCCAGAAGAAGTAATGGAAAATGAAGACAATTTGCCAATAGATTTGGCTCTTTTATCTTTACGAAATACCGTTTTATTTCCCGGTATCGTGATACCAGTCACGGTTACTCGCCAGAAATTTATCAAAATGGTAAAAAAAGCCTACCGCTCCGACCGTACCGTTGGTGTCATAGCACAATTACGCAACACACAAAATGAACCTACTCCCGACGATTTATTTAAAGTCGGAACGATTGCCCATATCTTGAAAATGATTGTGTTACCCGATGGAAACGTAACAGTTATCATTCAAGGTCGTCGTCGTTTTGAGGTCGAAGAGTATTCCCAAACCGACCCACATTTGATGGCAAAGGTGAAGTATATTCCAGAAAGTTTTCCGAATGTACGCAAGAAAGAAACAAAAGCACTGATTCGGAGCTTGAAAGAAGCTTCTTATAAAATACTGAACCTCAATCCCGATATTCCACGCGATGCCCAAATGGCTATCAGTAATATTGATAGTCCGAGCTTCTTGACTCATTTTCTTTCATCCAATCTCAACATCGAAATAAACGAAAAGCAATTACTTCTTGAAACTTTCGACGGTGGCGAACAAGCCCACAAGCTACTCGAACACATGATGAAGGAGATTCAATTGTTGGAAATCAAGCGTGATATTCAGAGCAAAGCAAGTATTGATATTGACCAACAACAAAAGGAATATTATTTGCGTCAACAAATCAAGGTTTTGCAGGAAGAATTGGGCATGGAATCGCCCGACCAAGAAGTAGAAAAACTCCGGGCAAAAGGCTTAAAAAAGAAGTGGACAAAAGAAGCTAATGACCATTTTAGCAAAGAATTGAACAAAATTTTACGTATGAATTCGATGTCGCCCGAATACGGTGTTTCATTGAATTACGCCGAAACAATGGTCGATTTACCATGGAATGAATATACAAAAGATAATTTTGACCTCAAACGTGCCAAAAAAATATTAGATGCCGACCACTCTGGTCTTGAAAAAGTAAAAGAGCGTATCATAGAATATTTGGCAGTTTTGAAGCTCAGAAATGACATGAAAGCCCCAATTTTGTGTTTATACGGCCCTCCAGGAGTTGGTAAAACTTCTTTGGGAAAATCAATCGCAAAAGCTTTGGGCAGAAATTACGTCAGAATGGCACTTGGTGGTTTGCATGACGAAGCCGAAATTCGTGGACACCGCAAAACGTATATCGGAGCAATGCCTGGAAAATTGATTACGAATTTACAAAAGGCAAAATCATCAAATCCTGTTTTTGTATTGGATGAAATTGATAAAGTAAACCGAGACCAACGTGGCGACCCTTCGTCGGCCTTGCTCGAAGTGCTTGACCCTGAGCAAAATGTCTCTTTTAAAGACAATTATTTGGAAGTTGATTATGACCTTTCGAAAGTGCTTTTCATCGCAACTGCCAACTCGCTCGACACCGTTCAAGGGCCATTGCGAGACAGGATGGAAATTATTGAAATTTCGGGCTATACCGTTGAGGAAAAGATAGAAATTGCTCGCAAACACCTCGTTCCGAAGCAATTAGAACAGCATGGAATTAAGCCAAAAGATTTAAAAATCGACGATAAAGCCATTCAGAAAGTAATCGAGGGCTATACTCGTGAGTCGGGTGTGCGACGTTTGGAACAGCAAATTGGGTCATTAATTCGTAAGATTGCCAAATCAATTGCGATGGACGAAGAATATGCAAAAACTGTAAAAGTCGAACACGTAGAAAAAATGCTCGGTGGAGTAATTTTTGATAGAGATTTATACGAAGGAAACGACGTTCCAGGTGTTGTTACAGGTTTGGCTTGGACTTCGGTTGGAGGCGATATTCTTTTCATAGAGTCAAGTCTAAGTCGTGGCAAAGGTCAAATTACGCTTTCTGGTCAGTTGGGCGATGTGATGAAAGAATCGGCAATTACGGCTCTTTCTTATCTAAAATCTCATGCGGAAAAGATTGGAATTGATTATCGAATTTTCCAAAATTACGACCTTCACGTACACGTTCCACAAGGAGCAGTACCAAAAGATGGGCCTTCTGCGGGTATTACGATGCTTATTTCAATGGCTTCGATGTTTACGCAACGCAAGATAAAGGCAAATACGGCCATGACTGGTGAAATTACACTTCGTGGAAAAGTTTTACCAGTTGGAGGTATCAAAGAGAAAATCTTAGCTGCCAAACGTGCAGGAATTAAGGACATCATTATGTGTTATAAAAACCGTAAAGATGTCGAAGAAGTAGGCGAAGTCTATACCGTTGGATTAACGTTTCATTACGTTGATTATGTAGAAGAAGTGCTTGAAATTGCTCTTTTACAAGAAAAAGTAGCAGATCCATTGAATTTTATTCTTCCAGAAGAAAAGAAAGAAACAGCCATGGTTGCTCCTTTGGATGTTGTGGTGGTTTAGTCATTATCATGTAAAAAACAAGGAAGCCTTCGCTGGGCGACACTCGCTAAAAGTGAAAGCTTCCTTGGTAATATTCGTTGCTAAAAGAAACATTTAGTTCTTATCAGCTCCTTGTACTTTTGAAGATCTTTTTTGTGGAATACCAGGTTGGGTAATCTCAAAGTTTTCTTTTACTTTGGCCTCTGAAACCATTTTACGAACATCAGCCAAGAGTTTCTTAGCATCATAAATTACACCGTCTTTTACAGTATATTTTACGCCACCGACTCTCGTAACCTCATTTTTATCATTGACTTTAATAGCCCCTGTGCCGTAAAGCGTTTTAAGATTTGCCAAAGGATTTTCTTCGGTAATTACAAAATCGGCCAATTTTCCAACTTCTACCGAACCAATTTGGTCAGCCATTCCGAGTGCTTCTGCTCCTTTGATGGTTGCCGCACGAATCACTTCAAGTGGGTGGAAACCTGCTTCACGCAATAACTCAAGTTCACGAATATATGCAAAGCCGTAAAGCTGATAAATGAAGCCAGAATCCGAACCAGTAGTTACTCGGCCACCTTTATTTTTATATTCGTTTACAAAACGCATCCAAATACGATAGTTTTCTTTCCACGCAACTTCTTGTTCTGTTCCCCAATTTAGCCAATACGACCCGTGCGAAATACGGCTCGGCCCATAAAAACGCCAAACGGCTGGAAGTGTATAATCATCATGCCATTCGGCACGTCGAGCCATCATTAAATCTCTATTAGCTTCGTAGATATTGAAAGTTGGGTCAAGCGTAAAATCAATTTTCAAAAGCTCGTCCAT
>Ga0114967_10000044_pt1 | contig 94688 bp, 120 predicted proteins | sample M_130628_MF_Meta_FD_92639 | JGI IMG/M metagenome (GOLD analysis project Ga0114967, IMG submission 92639) | Freshwater microbial communities from Lake Montjoie, Canada to study carbon cycling - M_130628_MF_MetaG | ecosystem: Environmental > Aquatic > Freshwater > Lake | place: Lake Montjoie... | reverse complement strand
GTCCTCTATCCATTGTATCCCAGCGGTTCCCATAGCGCCTTGAGCAATAATACCAAAAATAGTACCAGTGCTTGCTAAAATACTATCGGAGCCACCACCGTCAAAACTACCAATACGAGTATTGCCACTTGGTAATGTTAGTAGACCATCACCATCAAATGTCCATGTGCTGCTGATAGTAGTTTGCGTATTAAACGCCTGTAGAGAAACTCCACCTGTCGTTGGTAGTTTAAGATTGTTAAAGTCATCACCAAAGAATAGATCCACCAGCGTAGGATCTTGTTTCATTATGTGGAAATGTGATGCAGCGGTAGGACCACAGATTTCAGGACTATTACCAAAAAATACTGTGCCGCGATCTGTGGTCAATGCTATACCATTGCCACCATAAGTGTCGCCGGTTATATAGTTCTCGTTAAAATAACTACCAATATCCCAAGATCCATCGTCTCTAAAGAATAAATGATTTCTTTCTAGTTGTACATCAAATGTACTTGTAGTCAATGTAACATTGATTGGGCAACCATTACCTTGTGATGTTAAATTCCAACTTGTGCTAGTTGAACCGCTACCAGAGCCTGTTTGATCTCCCCAATATGTTCCACCCTGTCCGCCCATTATTATAACTTGACCAGGCTCACCTATAGTGTTAGGCAATATATATCCTGCTGGGAATCCTAATGCACCATCTGCTCTAAAGGACCAAGTCTTGTCAATTACATTAACATTAAAACCATCAAATGCAATAGGACTGATGCTAACATCATTTGGGAATACTAAACTACCATCTATGCCAATTGTCCAAATATTTCCAACAGTTCCGATACCGACTGTGGAACTTGAATCAACAGGCATTATTGTTGTGCCATCAATGATTAATCCATCTAAGTATGTAGCAGGATCTGGAGTTAATGATGGGTTAAAATCAATCCAGTTATTGTTATATCTAACATAGCCGCGACCATCTATTGTATTAAACCACAGGCGACCATTAGCAAGTGTTGGAGCAGTGCTAGTTGTTGCTACTTCAGTTACTACAAAAGGAGATAATAAATTTCGTCCTAGCCACTTAACACCATCGTAAACATATACAACTCCATTATCACCTGTATAGATATCACCGTTTTGTAATGGATCACCGTTGTCTCTTGTATTTGGAAAATTTAGTATTGCCATTATAATTCCTGTTATATGTTACCAACCGCCTACGATTGCACTTCTCACCCATGTATTAGTATCAACACATACATATACGTAGGTTGCATCACTGGATACTTGTCCTGGTATACCATTTGACGAACTAGTTGTTGGAGGTGCTACCATCTTATATGTTGGGCCGCTTCCCCTTGGCGGACTTGCATCTACCCATGTATTTTCAAAATAAATGTACAATCTACCACTAGTTGAGTCGTACCATGTAGTACCAGTACTTATTGTAGTAGGTGGTATCGGGCCTGTTTGTGTCTTTGAATCAATAATAGAAGATATACCATAAGTTAATTCTTTTGTAGATGTATTATAATATACGATGTTACTATTTGGCAGATTATTTCTTATTGGAGTAATGAATAATCCAGAAGTAGTAGTATTATTCAAAAAGTCTCCGGATGCATTGATTATTATAGATTTTTCATTTTGACCTTCCACTCCTGAACCAAGACCAATTGCTATAGCATAATTTCCTTGATATACATTACCAGCAAGGGTGCCAATAGCAACTGAACCAACGCCTTGATTAGTTTTACCAGCACCACCACCTATTGCAGTAGCATAATCAGATTGTAAATAATTTCCTGAATCAGAGCCAATGGCAACTGATGATACTCCTTGTCTAAATGTGCCGGCATTTGATCCTATGGCAATACCGCAGAAGGCTTGCCGTCTTTGACCAGCATTCTCGCCAATTGCTATAGCGGTTAAACCTTGAGTATACTGTCCAGCAGATGCTCCTATTGCTATAGCAAAATTACTTTGAGTATTTGCACCGGCTACAAATCCCACAGCCACTGATCCTGTTCCCTGATTTAAAGTACCGGCTTGATCTCCGACAGATACAGAACTTATACCTTGATATCTTTGGCCGGCGGCATTTCCAACAGCTACTGATGACGGTCCTTGATACATCATGCCTGCGGTTGAACCAAATGCCACAGCATCAGTACCTTGGCCTATATTTCCTGCAAAAGCACCAATTGCTATACTTCCGGTATTTTGTAAATAATTTCCAGCAGTCCATCCTAATGCAATTGTTAACGGACCTTGATTAAATTGACCCGCATCTTCACCGATAGCAATTGATTGATCTCCTTGATATAAAAGAGCACTATTTTTTCCAATAGAAATACTACGGCTACCTTGATATTGCGAGCCCGATCGAAATCCTATAGCAATTGCTTCATCTTGTTGAGAAATTCTTCCTGCAGATAGTCCAATTGCAATAGATGCAGTATTGGCAGAGGCAGTAAACCCAGCAAATCTGCCAATTTTTATGTTGCCACCTTGAATTGACAGCAATGTAGTTGTACTAAGTGAATTTGTTCCTATTACGTAAAAATTATCTGTATTTGTACTGCTTAACGTAATTCCTCCTAATCCAGGAACACCGGGGTCATGCAAAGGACTAAGATTGACAGATAAAAATGTGACGCTACTAGTAGTGTCTAAATTTTGATCAGCACCTGGACCTCGACTACCTATAAATCCCCGCACACCCTGTGTACCAGTGCTACCTGTATAACCTGCTCCTTGACTTCCTGTATATCCAATAATTCGACCTACAGGAATCCAGGAAACGCCCTCCCATATATTTAAATATCCATTATCTAGTGTTAGATATCCATCACCTATATGTCCTGTATAACTAGTTGGATAACCTGGTAAATCTACAAGTGTTGGCGAACTACCTAGAATTGTTACACTAGTACCGTCTGTTCCTTTGCTACCAGTATAACCAGTAATACCTTGTGTGCCTGTTGAACCAGTAAAACCAACCTCACCTTGTGTACCTGTTGAACCAGTAAAACCAACCTCACCTTGTGTACCTGTGCTACCAGTATACCCAACAGAACCCCAATATCCGCTACTACCAGTAAACCCGGTTCCACCTTGAGTACCAGTTGAACCTGTATAACCATCACCCCGACTACCGGTGAATCCAAACTCACCTTGAGTACCAGTTGATCCCGTAAATCCAGCACCTCGACTACCGGTAAATCCAAACTCACCTTGTGTACCAGTTGATCCAGTGTAACCTACTGAACCACAATATCCGCTACTACCTGTAAAGCCGGCACCTCGACTACCAGTAAATCCACGAAATCCTTGGCTCCCAACGTACCCTGCCGCAGGAATTGCTGGACTAGTATCTATCCATGAATCATCATAATAAATGTAAGTTCTTCCACCAAAGTCATCATACCACAACATTCCAATCTCTGGATATTGAGGTGGTACCGCGCTAATTTTAACTAATGATGTTGCTGTGGTAAAACTGCTTAGTGTACTAAGGTATGATGTTAATTCTAAAAAATTAATATTGACTTTGTTAAACGCAGAACGTATACTATCACCATCTCTCGAGTTGGCGCCCGACCCTGTGTTTATAATTTGAATAGTCATTGCTAGATCCTTGTTAATTTTAAATCTATAATGCTATTTAGTTTGGATTTTTATAATCCGAATGTAAATAAGTTATGATCATTGAAACTAAAAAAATTACTTTACATTACCAAAGATATAGTAAACTAAAAAAGTCACACCCTTATAGTAGATCTAAAACTGTTGTCGTTATTCAATGCGACTGCTGTCAATCCTTGTTTGAACGAGAAAAAGGAACTATGGATCATAGGCGTCTTAACAATGATTACTTTCATGTTTGTAGCAATTGTGATCCAAAACGATTTGCTCAACAAAAAGGTGTCGAACGTAGAAAGATTTGGAATTTACCAGTAAGCAGTGATATAAAAATTTAGGTTGCTTGTTTGGTATAATAATGTTATAATAGTACTGTTTTATTACAATAAATATTGTTATCATGACTTGCCTAATTTTAAATGCTGACGCAGCACCAATTTCTGTACTTCCACTGAGCGTAATTCCGTGGGAAGAATCCATACGATACCTAGTATCGGATAAGGCCACGGTTCTAGAATGGTATGACGACTGGATTGTACATAGTGCAACTTGGGAAACCCGAGTACCCGCTGTTATGATCTTAAAGGAATACCAAAAGAAGAAAACTTCTGTGCGTTTTAGCAAACAGAATGTATTCCTGCGTGACTTGTTCAAATGCCAATACTGTGGAGTTGATGTAACTGGCAAGACTGCAACGTTGGATCATGTATTGCCAACTAGTCACGGTGGTAAGACTACTTACGAGAACTGTGTCTGTAGTTGTGCCAAATGTAATGCTAGTAAGGGTAATGACAAACGTATTGTTCCAAAAGTTAAGCCATTCAAGCCTACATACTTCCAATTAGTAGATAAGCGGAAGAAGATGAAGTTTGATCTGCGTCACCCAAGTTGGGCGGCATACTTAGAATAAAGAATAGCACCTTAGGGTGCTATTTTTTTATCTCTCACGATAAGTTATTCTACATTTTGATAGATCATACGGACTCATTTCAATTTTAACACGATCACCTGCTAAAATTTGAATCTTGTTCTGACGCATCTTGCCCGAGATGTGTCCTAATACCACTGGCCCTTGGGCCATTTTTACCCTAAACATTGCGTTAGGTAATACTTCCTCTACCACTCCGTCAGAAGTGATTAAATCTTCTTTAGCCACGATTAAACTTTCTCTCCTTTTAAACCTTTAATTACCAATTCTTTGGCACGTTTGTCTAATGCCTTGTCTTCAGCATCTTGTATACGCTGAGTCATTTCAAGTGTGTGTTCCATTAATACTGCCATACCTTTTTCAGTCCAGGTACTATATTTGGAACCAACAGGACTTCGATGATAATAATCTCTATTATTCATTAGTTCGTTGATACCACCATACATGATAGATTTTACTGCGTCTTTTTCCATATTAAATCTTCTCGCCAGCCATAAAACCACGGAAACGGAGAAAGCGCGGAAAACGTAGGCTATAAGTACCGTCTTGATTTTGTGTAACAGCATCTGCTCTTACTTCCACAACTTGACCAGCAAGACTATCGCGGTTATTCCAAAACTCAGTTCGATCAGAGTCACTAAAACCGCTACCAACATTGACTCGTACATCCCTACCATCGTCGACGCCGGAACAAACAAGAGCTCCCAATCGTCCCACATTCTTACCAGTGCCCTCTTCAACATTTGTGACCTCCAAACTTACTTCAATAAATGGTTTCATTTTGAGCCAACTAGTGCTCCGCTTGCATTGGTAAGGTGCGCCGACATCTTTAATCATAATACCTTCAAAGCCTGCTTCAATAGCATCTTTGTTGTATTGCTTAAATTCTAATTCACCAACATAACTATCTAAATCAATTTCTATTTGTGGAATGATATCAATACTATCAACTTTATCAAACACAGCCTTCATTGTGCGTAATAGATTACTACGACGTTTTTGACCTAACATGCTCTCACCGCGCTGAAACTCGCTAAGTGGTATAATATCAAACAACATCAAACGAGCATCTTGACTTTGAACATCACTTTTACGATGTACTTGTTTCATTAATTCTTGGAAACTGCTACTAATCATTTCTCCATCAAGGACCATACTACGGTCAAACATATCAATGTTTGCTTCAATTGCTTTGCTGATATGTCCAAAATTTTCTAAAATTGTACCATTACGGCTATACATTACTGCTGTCTTATTTTCAGCATTGATTACGGTAATTACACGCACACCGTCTAGTTTAGGTTCTAGTAGTTTCTTACCTGTAATCTTCTTTTCATGATTAGCACCATCGTGCGCTAACATACATTCAAACACAGGAACAGATTTAATTTCAGAGAATGTCTTGAGTACTTTGTTTACAGTTTTTTCACTTAGGCCACAACGTAGGTCTTTAATAAGAATACGACGATACCAATCATTCCATTGTTTTTGTGTACTTGTAGATAATGCTAGTTCAATTGCATCTCGAGCATCATGCCCGGTAAGTTGTCTAGTGGCTAGCAAATGTGCTAATTCTTTAAACGCAATCCAAGGTAACCCTTGCCCATCAGGGCCGCCATGTGTAGGTATTTTCTTTACACCGAAGGTATAGAGACTGTCTAAGGCCATACGCATACCTTCAAACAATTCCTGATTATCACTTTTGGCTTCTGCTTCCAAAATGCCTTCTTTGTTAAGGCGGCTAGGATGGTCTTCTAAAATTCGAATAATACTATCGCAATTGCTCATAGTTCCTCTGTGATATTTGCTATAATATAGTAATTATACTGGATTTTACCACATGTGTCAAGTGAAATTTTAAAATTCATTGATGTTTTCTGACAAATGGTTTTAATAAAGAGTATAAAAATCTATCTTTATTAAACTTTTGGCCGGGCGGCATACCTATCCTACTTCTTCTTATATCAATTAAAAATATTAATCTATGTTCATTACTTAGGTTATGAGCACTATGGGCTAGTTGATTATCAAATGCAAATATGTCGCTCCAATCAACTTCTTCACCATTTACTTCGAGAAATATATCACCTTCTGGAATTATTAGAGGTATGTGTATTCTTATGAATTCACCACTTTGATTTTCTGGACCGACATGTCTATGCAATATAGTTTGAGGTGCTATATAAGAATAATTAGCAATAGGACAATCATCACCAAACTCTTCTACTAATTTATATGCTGTAGGATATTTTTTTCTGTAAGACAAATCACAAAAATAATCAATACCGGCTGTTGGATGCTGATATTTGAATCCTACATTTTTCCAACCCTTAACATTTGAGACTGATTCAGTTTTGTTTGTTTTTGTTCTAATTAGTTCATGAGTATTATCAATTTTTTGATCGTCAGTGGAAAACTCTGATCTATTTTCTAAGGTATTAATACCTTCTGCGTTAATTGCTTCTTCTAAAGAATTATATCCTTTTAAAAATTCTGTTGTTAATGTTTCTTTAAAATTCATTAAATAGTCAGCAATTGGTATTTCGTGTCTACGGTATATACCTTGTGGAATATTATCTGTGATTGGATCATAATTTGGATCTAATTCTCCGAGTGCTTCTGTAAAATAATTTTGTAATAAAGGAGTTAGTTGATCATCTTTCATTTTTTTAATTTCCTCACATCGAGATTACATGATGAATTAATATCTTTAAATAAGTACTTTGTAACTTTTAATAGATGTTCGTCAATATGATCTGTGTGCATACGAATATTTATAAATAAAATATAGGACTATAACTATTGTGACTTACTGGTCTAGAGAAAACACAAAAGAATGGATTGCTCAATTACAGGATCGACTTGAAGATATAGCACACTATCTTGAAATAACAGAAAGATGGTGCAATGAAAACGAAGTTGATGACGACAGAGTAGTTTTTATGTGCATGTTTTTAACCTGCATATGGGTAAGCCAACTACGTGATGAAGATATCACATATATTGAACTTATGGAAATGCTAGGTATAGAAGACTCGGAATCGGGTGCTGAAAAATTCTATGAGTTAGACGATAGATATATAAATCTTACTCACATTGAATTACTAAAAGAAGCCGTAGAAACCTTTAATCCAGACGATTAAACAGAAAAACTAGATCCACATCCGCATGTGCTTTGAGCATTAGGATTTTTAATTATAAAATTAGATCCCATATCCTCTTCTTTATAATCTATTTCAGCACCTTGTAGATATTGCATACTCATGGCATCTATCAATATAGTCATACCGGGTTTTTTAATTACAAAATCATCTTCATTTTGTATTTCATCAAGTGTAAATCCATAACTGAATCCACTGCATCCGCCACCCTGTACAAAAGTACGTAACATCAATTGAGGATTGTTTTCTTCAGCAAGTATGTCTGCAATTTTAAGTATTGCCGAATCAGTAACTTCAATTTGGTTCATGTTTACTCCTATAATCTTCAACGGCTGCTTTTATAGCATCTTCTGCAAGTATGCTACAATGTATTTTAACCGGTGGGAGGGCAAGTTCTTCAGCAATTCTTGAATTAGTAATCGTTCCCGCTTGGTCAAGCGTTTTTCCCTTGACCCATTCTGTGACAAGGCTGGAGCTGGCAATCGCTGATCCGCATCCGTATGTTTTAAATCTCGCATCTGTGATGATCCCATCTTTTACTTTTATTTGTAATCGCATTACATCTCCACATGCAGGGGCTCCAACCATACCAGTACCTATAGTATCATCTATATCAAACTTACCTACATTGCGAGGGTTTTCATAATGATCAATTACACTATTTGAATATGCCATATTAAATCCTAAAACTTTCTCCGCATCCACATCGATCACGTTCTTGTGGGTTGTTAAAGTCAAAGCCTTCGTTGAGACCTTGTCTTTTCCAGTCTATTTCAAGACCGTTTAGGTAAACCGAATCTCTCCCATTTACCCAAACTGTTACACCGTGGCTATCATACTTAAACCAATCACGAGTAACTGGTGCATGGTCTATATATTCTAACACATAGGCTAGTCCTGAGCAACCTGTAGTTCGAACGCCAACACTAAGTCCTATTCCCTTGCCACGTTTGATTAATTGTTGCTTGACTTTGCTTGATGCTTGTTCAGTTAATGTGATCATTTGCCAAATTTTTCCCAACTTGACTGATTAATCAAATGATCTGCCCATTTTTTATGTCCAAGTCTCGAGGGATGGTTGTTGTGTAATTGTGTAGGTACTATTTTTCCCTGTATATAATTTACAGACATTTCAACTAACTTTAATTGCTCCATTGCCCATTCATCAGACATTATAATGTTTCTTAAATTTGGACCATGTTCTAAATCTTTTGCAACAGTCCATGTATTAGGACTTTTTAAATTATTAACATTATCTAGTTTTGCACTATATTCAATCCAGGTGTCGGGAATAATTCTAAAATTTCTTGGAATCATGCTAGTGGAGACTCTTGTTAAATTTCTAAATAATGTAGCATCTACTGCTATTTTATCTTTTGCATAATCAATTATCGAATCAACTATGTTAAAAAAAACATTATCATATTCACACAACCAATCTTTAAATTCTCTTCTAGGTGTTAGATTTATTATTGATTTTAGAGGATGTTTGTCTCCCCAATTTAAATGATCAGGTCCTATAAATTCTCTACTATCATCGGTCATTTGGCAACATACTAAAAGTTGATCGTAAATATTTAAATCAATTGCATATTTTACTAAACGTTCCAATTCAAGCGTAATGTAGGCATTGCTGCAACCTGCCCTAGCATATTGCAGTACATCAATGCCTAACATATTTCCAATTTGAGGTCCCCAACAATATTCTAATTGTGTAAACAAATTATAACTGGTACCACCAGCAATACCAGGTAAAGATTCACCGTACGTCCAAGACTCGCCTGCAACAATTAAAAGAGTTTTACTACCGGATTTAATGTGCAATTCTGTAAATGGTGGCCTGTAATTGAACCATGGTGGATTAATATTATCATCATTTAACCATAATTCACATCTTCTATAATTTTCTGGTAAAGAATAATTATATTTAAACCATTTCATAATTTATTTGCCGTCGTAATCTTTAACAGGTCCACCGTGGATGGTACTTTTAGATTTTTTACCTTTAAGTTTAACTCCGGATCCTGCTTTTCCTTGCTTACCTGTTCCCGCTGTATGATCACTATCATGTTTCAATAAACCGTGACTTACACATTGTGAATAACGCACATTGCTCAAACGTGCCTGTCCAATTGAGCATTGACTAGCAGTAGGGGCTGCTATTGTTTTTTCAGTAAGTAGTTCTAATATTCGCATCAAGTATTTATTACTTAAAAAGAATCAATCCCATAATCAAAGTTTGAGCAGCAAATCCCATACAGATGGTAGCAATATATAAGAAGTTGCGCTCAATTAGACTTTTAAAGAACAATGTGATCAATCCTGCCCAAACAAATATCATTAAGTCCACAGGAGGTAGTTTATCACTCTGCGCCATTAGTACCGCCAATAGTGTAGGAATACTGGCAAAATGCAATAGAATAATAGTAATCCATCCTAAGGTATGGGCGCTGATTCTACCCAAATGCTCATGTAAAAAAACGTAGATATTATTAGGGATATGTCCAACTATGTTCAAAAATGCTGATTTCATTTTGTTTCCTTACTTGTAAAAAATATGATGTCCAATTTTAGCCACTTGCTCTTTATTCCAACGTGGATTTACATAATCCGCATGATAGTAAAGTGCATTTTTCAAACTAGGCAAACGATAGTCTTCTAGCAGAACCTTTTGGGCCGCAATCATGCTTTCATTATAGTTGGCACGGTTGGTAGGCCTAAATGATACTTCTCTATCGCATACCCAAGAGAATTGGCAAACAACCCGTTCGTAGAACAAGTTCTTTTGATAAATTACCTTGCAGACATCTCCAGGGAATTGGCTGCTGGCAACACGATTCATAGTCACTTGAGCCACAGCAACCTTACCTTCAAATGGTTCGCTGCCTGCTTCGTGATATATATTTTTAGCAAGACAACCTAATTGTCGTTCTCGCATTTCGGCAGTAACCTGTGATGTTTGGGTTACTCCAATTCGGGAAAATTTGTCTGTTACTGCCCAATTTAGCAGCATTATACTACCGAGCAATGCAACAATCATTAACGTGATGTTAACAATCTTAGCAGCCGATGTACCAGTCTGTTCCCTGTCTAGCGCAATAGTAGTCATATAGACCTCCTTTTCGTTAGCGGTTTAGTAGTTATCAATAATCAACTAGTATAAACTATTACTTTAATGATGTCAATCTATTTTATGCCAATTTGCATAAATCTGGTAAAACTCCAGTCGGGATAAGAAAATTTCAATTCGCCTTTATACAATAGATCATCTAATGGATAAGCGTGGCAGAAGTCATCTAACGATGTTGAATAAACAACATGATCAGTATGTGGCATATCATTGCCTTGTATTGCAATGTATGTACCTTTGGGTATATTGTTCCACCAATCCATTGTTTTGAAATGTTCAGTACTTGTATTAATTATTAAGTCTGGTGTATTTTTTTTAGGAATAAGTGCAGAACAATCCTCGGTATATGCTTTAAATTTCCAATTTTGATATACCCAATTTTCATTGATTATATCAGCAACTTCTTCGAATGAAGGATTTATATCGTAACTACGTATGTTTGATATATTGATATTACCTCTAGATTGCAGTAAAAATGCAGTTATACCATACCAGCCACCATAAATCCATATAGAATCTACTTTATCAAATAATAATTCTAACTGTTCACAAAGCCAAATCTTGCTACCAATCTGCCCACTGCTAAATGCATCTTTATCTATTTTCATTAGGTGACTACCGGAACATTATATTGAAGATAGAATTGATTAGCATCATCACTGGTGTTAACCATAGGTTTACCTTTTATGTTTAAACTAGTGTTGAGCAACATAGGACATCCCGTTTCTTGATACCAATTCTCTAACAACTTTCTAAATCCGGGACTATCCGTTTTACTTACAGTTTGTACTCTGCTAGTTCCATCCTTGTGTATAATAGCAGGGAACTCATCAGGTTTAGTGCAACGGGCAACAAATTGCATATAAGGACTGGCGGTAATGCCCTTAGGCATCTCAAAATATTCATGTACGTGTTCTTCTAATATAGCAGGTGCAAATGGCCTAAACTGCTGTCTACGTTTAATAGCATTAACTATATCTTTAATTGTTGAACCTCTCGGATCAGCAAGTAAACTACGATGTCCTAATGCTCTAGGCCCATATTCTGCACGTCCGCTTGCAACACCTACAATCTTATTCTTTTTTAGAATATCAATAGTTTCTTCCACTGGATATATTGTACCTATATCTGTACCAAGATATGCGCCAGGCCAATTGATATGTTCACCAAAGTAACCTGCTACTGCGCCAACTGCACTACCTGCATCACCAGGATTAGGCATTATCCATATATTATCCCAGTCACCTGTTATAGTACTATTAGCCACACAATTAAGAGCACACCCCCCCATAAGTATGAGATTGCTACTAGGTATATTTCTACGTGCCCAGGTACTGATGCCTTGTAACAATTCTGTATATATCTGTTGAGTTGCTGCTGCTATATCAAATGTGTCTTGTTCTTTAATTAAATCTATTCTCCATTCTAAGCATCCTTTATGTAGATTTTGTTTGAATGAGATTGAAGGACCGTTTATTGTTTTAAAGAAATCTTTGTATATATCTGCTTTAAGTCTATTTGAATCTCCATAAGCAGCCATACCCATTAATATATATTCTTCCTCATTGGGTTTTAAACCACAACGCTGTGTCATAGCACTAAACCAGAGGCCAACACTGTTAGGATATTCTTGTGTGTATATTTTCTTTAGGTCATTGCCCTGACCGTGCCATAACGTAAGAGTTTCAAACTCGCCTATGCTATCAATAACTACAACTGCTGCATCAGTAAATCCACTGGTATAATAGCCGGCGGCGGCATGGCTGTGATGATGTTTTCCAAAATGTATTTTTTGAGTAATATTGTATTTGGCAAGATAATCTTTTATATTATTCTCTTGTTCTTTATTCCCTTGTCCCGCTTTAAGTTGTCTTGCAGTTTTTAATAGAGGATCTTCATACCATACTATAAGATCAGGTTGTCCATGTTGACCGGCTTCTTCAATTATTCCAGGACATAGATCACCGTCGTTCTTTATACCACTGTATCTTTCACTATGAGCAGCGAACCGTAGATCTTTATCGTGCCACACACTAACTGCGGCATCGTGACTGTTAGCACTAATTCCCCAAACAATCATTTGTATATAAATGGATCACGATTACTAAGTTCTTTTAATTTTTCTTTTAGTTTAGAATTAATGTTATTTTTGGGTCGTGTATTACCATAATGAATAACAGTTATCCCTGTCATGTCACTTATAGTCCTCCAAGGATCTAATATAACACTACCTACTTCTATATTAAAATAAAATTGATTTGGTTTAATATTAACACCTGTACCTAAGTATGTTATAGCAGGATTATGTGCCATTAATATAACAGCAGCACCGCTTTTCCATACATCGTGTGTTAGCGGATCTGCATAAGACACTTCCATACCTTCTGATTGAATAAAATGTCCTACTAATTCGCTATAACTACCTATAGTGTATTCTACATAAGGTTTATATGCTCTCCCATGAATAACAATTGGAAGGTTATGCTCCTTTGCTAATCCTACTAATCTTTTTGCCATATTTTTGGCTTGTTGATCCCTACTGTGCATAATTGCATGAAATAAATCATAGCCCAAATCTAATCGTTCAGCCAAATATCTTAATGCAATATTATCTCTAGGATGGCAAGCACCTGCATCACCCATTCCTGCTGTTAAATATCTAGGACCGGTAATACGTTGAGTAGCAGCCTTTAATGCATCTGTAACAACATCTACATTAATATTACCATTCTTTTCAGCCACATCTTGTATCATATTAACTAAACCAATTTTAGCACTGATAAAAGTGTTGTAGAAAATTTTAATTGCTTCTGCTTCATCCCATGTTCCAATATTGATTGTAGGAGAATTTTTCATTAGGGGGGCATAAAAATCAATTAATAATTTTGCATCACCTGTCTTTGATCCATCGTCTGTTCCTATGATTAAACATTCAGGATTGACCATATCCCATTTTACACTACCCATTGCAATAAGATAAGGATTATAAATGAAACGTGCATTAGTAATACACGGACGTAAGTGTGATCTTACTGTGCCTGGAAGAACTGTACTAATTAATACCACTAGTTGATTTTTATTAACATATTGATTAATTTCAGTTAATACATTTTGAACAATACTATAATCAAAATCCATAGGTGACATATCTGCAATAGGAGTGCTGCCGCTATACTGTGGATCGTGAGGAGTTGGTACTGCTACAAAAATAATATCACGGCCTAACACTGCATCTTCTATTGATTTTTTAACTGATACAAGAAATGTAGGGTCTACTAAAGAAATATCATATCCCGATACCTCGTAGTGTTCTGCCATTACTTCAGCACAAGGCAATCCTAATTTGCCTAGTCCTATCATTGAAACTTTTGTTTTCATATTTTTGTTATCCTTTCCACAAAATCATAATGATGAAAATCGTATTTTTTTACAATATCAGGTACTTTATTAGTTGTTGCTAGTTCAAGTGCATGTTTTGCATTATAATTAATTTTATCTTGCAAATCACTATATACTTTATTAAAATTGCCTTTTGATATTAAATTTTTTGCTTGTTGTATTACTGCTTCACATCTATCGTTATCATCGATAATACTATCAAAACTATAGTCAAACAACTCATCATATAATTGAAATCCTAAATTTTTTAATCCTTTATGGAATCCATGCTTTGATTGAGCAATGAATAATTTTCTACCCAGTATAGCCATCCATGTTTTTTCTGAAACATACAAATTTCGAATACTGCATTCTGATATAACATGCAAAAAAGATTCATTCCACTGAGATGGCGGCGGATATGATGAAGGTTTAGTAACAAATTCATCTGATAAGATCATTTTATGTGGATTCCAATATTTCCATTCATGCGGGCATGTGTCTAAATCGTTATGCCATGATATAGCATTACCCTCAATTAAATCATATTTTGCTAACATATCCATCATATGGCATCTATGTCTATGAGGACGATTGTTTAACGATATAATAGGATAAGAAAAATTAGAATTAGGAGGGGTTAACACCAAGTTATTAGACAGCATTGACTGATAAGTAAATGATAGATAATAAGTTGGCCATAAATGAACATTAATATTATGTTCAGGAAAATGATATCGATTAAGATACCAATCTATTTCAAAAGTTCCAAATAGATAATTTACTTCTATATTATTTTCTATAAAAATACTTTTATATGGCTCGCTGTTATTATCTGACCAAGCCAAAAAAACTTCATGTTCTTCTGCAGCCCATATGTTGATAACATCAGGCTTATGTGTTTTTATATCTTTTAATATATTATCAAATATACTTTCAGACCAAATGTGATAATTAATTACTTTTTTGTTATACATGCTTTACCAAAATTCCTTCGTCTACTAAAATAAATGTTTTCTAAAAATCGTTCAATTGTTATATTTTTATCTTCAAAAAATTCAAATGCATACGTAGTGGGAATAACTAATTCTGTGTCTTCTTGTACATACCCCAAAAAATCATAGTCAAAAGATAAATCCATCGGGTAATGATCAATCTTATCATAGTCAATAACAAAAAACTTTTGAAATTTAATTAACTGATCTGCTAATTCTAAATCTAAGTTAAATGATTCTTTTACAAATTTTTCAACTATTCTAAATACTGTATCATATTTTCTATCGGCATGCAAGTTTAATGTTGCACGATGTACAATATTCCAACCGTGTACTTCGATGTTACTAATATTAGGATGGTTGATGCGACCATCTGTCATCCAATTTTTGTAATACATTCTTACTTCATCACGTTCTTTAATAAACCAAAGATCTAATTTTAAATAATCATACAATTTATCATAAAACTCTTCATAACTTATACCTTTTTGTTTATTTAAAAATCTACTTATATATGTTGTGAGTCCATTTATATGAAATGTATTGATGTACCAAGAAAACATGTGACTATCCAGCATATCTTCAAAAGGCAAATCTTTTGTAGCAATGACTACTTCTACTGATTCTTGTAGTTCATCATAATTATAACTACCGCTCATATAATCGTACACAGGCACACTTTTTATTCCGTAGAGTTTTCTTTGAAGTAAATTCATTTCTGCATTTTCTAACATCTGTGCTTGTAATATGGTTACACCTGTGTGATTGCCCGCATCAAACAACTTCCAAAAGTTTTGTTGCCAACTGTTTTTGGTTTCGCCAGGCAACCCTAGTATAACTTCGGTATAGACTGGCACATTATGTTTGTCACATAATTTAAATATATCTGAAATTTTATGTTGATCTAAGTTTTTACGTTTAATGTTTTCTAATACATCTAGATCCATACTTTGAACACTAACGGTTAGACCTTGATTGAATTTAGGACTTTTAATTAATTTGAATACAATATCAAATACTTCTGCTTTTTGATTTTTTGCCCAGGCTACACTAAATGTATATGGGTAACCGTATTTTGCCTGCACTTCTAATAACTTATCTGCAATGGCATTATCCCTATCAATAAACATGCCAAAGTTAGCATCGGTTATACTAACAAATCCGCATTTGTTTTTACCTATCCATTCTAATTCATCAAAGACACGTTGCATGTCAAACTTCTTAACTTTATTATATGTAAGGCTTCCCCAATCACAAAATGTACAAGCATATGGACATCCCCTATTTGTTTCTAATGTAGCATTCCATTCTACACCTGTAGTATCTGCTATTAAGTTATCAAATACTCCTGTTAAGTAAGGACTAGGAATATCTTCTAATGCGTTTATTCTTTCAGAATTACCCGTATCATATGCTTTGCCATTTTTGTTAATGACAAGACCTGTAACATTTTCAAATGGAGTTCCATCTGCTAGATGTTCTAGTAGATTTTTGAAGGTAATTTCTCCTTCTCCTTTTACTACAACATCAATAAAAGGATAACGTTTAAACATATCACGTTTAGTTATAGGAAGTTCTGGACCGCCAAATATAATAAAACAATTAGGATTATTTTCTTTTAACCGCTTGGCTAGTGTATAATTGTAATTTTTATTCCATATGTATGTACTGAACGCAAATATTTCGCTGTTCTTTAATGAATCTAATGTTTTTTCAAGATCACTCCGCAGCCATATTAATTTGTCTAATTTAAAATTTTTGTTTACTTTAGGAAACGTTTGAACATAACTCCATAATACGCCCACGCTATAGGGCAGATAGTGAGCATTAAACTCTTTCGGTCCTTGCTGAAAATTTGGTTGTATAAGACTAATCAATTTAAGAGACATAATATAATAATTTTTTTAGATCACTATTAAAATAACAATGCTCTGTGGTATATTTTACCATACGATTGTGATTATGATCAAGCACTGGTTTCATCTCTTCTAACATTATTTCCCAATCTTCAAATGATATTGCACTCAATCTTGCTACCTCTTTTATTATTTTTTCCAAACGTCTTCTGTCATTAGTTTCTAAATCATAACTTTCGTCAAACCAGCGTTCAAAAGTTAAAAATCCCATACTTTTAAGATGTTCCAGCGCACCTGATAAATTATATATGATAAAAGGGTGACGAGCAAGTATAGGCTTAACTTCTTTTTCGGTAAATCCCACAGATTTTTCCTGACGTTGTATTCCACATGTACTCGATACTAAACTAAAACAACTCTGTTGATAGAAATCCATTGGCAAAGAAGTTGTTCCAAATAAGTTAACTTTTAAATTAGACGAATCAACTCTTAACGGTACTTGGTCTCTAATGGTATCAAAACTTTCTTTAATATATCCCATATTAATTTCGTCTTTAGTTAGATAAAATATTTGATGATCTGCTAAAGGTAAATCATCTGGATACAGTCCTAAACTTACATAACCATGCTCCATTAAATTAGCAGATACAAGTGAAGATACTAATAGTATCCTATGATCATGTCCTCTACGATTCAAAGATAAAAACTTTTTCTCTTTTTTAAGAGTTTTGTTTTTATTATTGAAATAATCTATCTCATACCTCTGTACATCAGAGTGAAAACGCTTGTATACATGGTGAGTATATAAAATCCTAATTTGATTTTCTTTAGGAATATCATTTTCTTTAACAAAAATCCTATATTCTCTTTCTGCGTCAGCAGCACCTACCATATACATTATTTTATTAAAAGGGAAAGGGAATCCTTTCCCTGCCTTTTGATAAAGATTAATAAAAAATCGATTAGTTTGTGATTCACATTGGTGATTAAGTATTATATAAGCATTACCATATTTTATTTCATTTAATATTTCTGTACCTAATGATTCAAATACTTCGTTACAGGGATACCATTCCCATGCTTTAATATCAAGATTTATAATCCAGTTTTTGCTTTTGTCAATTTCATTTAAAGTTAGTAATTTTAAATCTACTCCTATTTCATTAAAATGCGGCCTTGCAAATTCTACCCAGAATGGTTCGTTTTTATCATTTACTGCTGTTCCATTATATATTTTTTCATCATATGTAATAGATGCTATATCTAATACTTGTAAAATTCTATTCATAATATGTTACGCCCAATCGACTGCTTAATTTTTTATCGTGTTTTGATGTGTCGTCACTAAAATCTTTATCAAAAATTAATTGATTATATTTTTTAACGTACTCTATTGTATGTTGTGAAAATTCTGTTTCAGGAAATATCAATTGCAAATATTCAAAATGCTCTAATGTGGTAGGATGATTATCTACAAAAAGATCGTCAGTCCAATTAACTTTATATTTGGGTCTAGGCAATCTAGTGTTCCAATCATTATTAAATAATACTTCAAGTACACTAGGTTTAATTTGAGATATAGTATCTTTGTGAAAATTTAAAAGATAGTCAATATCGTCCATCATATCTCCATCACTCTTTAAACTATTAAATGGAACAATAGACATTAATTCATATTCACAACCTATACTATTTAAAATATTTTTACAACCATAGACAAGATTTAAATCTCTCATTAAATATCCGTGATGACAAAATAAGTTTTTCATAAAATTTTCATCATATTCGCTTTGATGAAATAGGTTCCCAGGAGTTACCCAAGTTCCGCGACTACGCATAAATCTATCTTCTCTTGTTACATTTGAAAACATAACCATAATTAGATCGTCTTTATTCAATTTATATCTTATATTTGCCTCAATCAAAGATTGATATATAAAGAAATTTCCTGCGCCAGATTTCCCAAAGACAGTTGAATTTGGTATTTCTTGAGATATAATATTTGCCCAAGTTGGCCAGTGATAATCAGTAAAACTGCATCCAAATGCAAAGAATCTTTTATATTTTTTAAAATCTATTTTATTCATATACATATTACTTAGTTGGGTATATGTACCACTTTTGTAATTCAGGAAATGGTGGAGCATCCCAAAGTCCTGCCGCACATTTGTTAATTATATTCGAAGGTGCTCCATTTTCTTTCAATTCTGCATAACTGCTAAGTCTAGGACCTTTTGTTCGAGGTTGCATTAAACAAGCCTGCGGCCATTCCGGCCAAAAAACTTCAGGATCTTTCATCATTTCTTCAGGATAATTTACATCTCTTGTAGGAATACGTTTATATATAGTTAAACCCTTATCTGGAGTCAAAAACAACGGAATCTTTTGGCCGCCCCATACGTATGCCATATCATTTCCTTCTAGTAATATTTGCATACGTTGCATGTGATCAAGATATTCTCCATCCGGCCCTAATCCATTTGCACAAACTTGATCCCAGCCCCACTTAGGATGTTTTTTTACTCGATGTGCTGGTTGAAAATAACCATAGATATGTCCATAATGTTCACTTATCCAAAATTTCTCTTTTTCTTGCCAATCCAATAAAGATACATGAGATACTACTCCCTTGTACGTTTTGATAAATCCTAAACAGCCACCTTCGACTGCCTCATATTCTAAATCATCTGCAATTTGTATAAAAAGTTTATAATTTGGAACATCAAAGATCCAATTTAAAACTAGATGTGGTTTATCGCTACTCATATTAATCTTTCACTCCATGTTTTAGGTGTTTGGTTGTTTATTATCTCTAATGGAAAATTATAATCAAACTCTTTGATCCCGTGTTTTTTTATATATTCTACAGTATATTTAATTGCAGTTTTTAAATCTGTATTTGTTTTATAATTAAGCAACTGTCTTGCTTTATTTGAAGAACAAGTTGCATGTTTTACTTCACAGGGTCTATCAGGCATATATATTAAAGGTAATGTCATATTGCATTCTTCTGCAACTAGTTCTGCCATTTCTTTAATAGTAATTTCGCCTTCATCTGGACCAATATTAATCGTTTCAAATTTTATATTGGGATCAAGTGCTATTTTTTCTAAACATTGAATACAATCATCTATATAAGAAAAACAACGAGTTTGCAAGCCATCACCATAAACAATAGCAGGTTTGCCTTGTAAATTACGATTAATCATAATGCTTATTACATTTCTAAATGGATCATCATATCTTTGCCGTGGACCAACAATATTATGCGGAACTGCTACATTCCATTCCATTCCATGTGTAGAACATAATACTTTTAATGTATTCTCAACAGCAACTTTGGCAATGCCGTATGGATCAATACCTGTTGGCTGCATGTCTTCTGTGAATGGCCCTTGTTGATTACCATATCTAGCCATACTGCTACAAAATACAAATCGTTTTACATTAGATTGAATAGCGGCTGAAATTGTAGATATACTTGCTTCATATATATTACGAGTGATGAATGCAGGGCTGAATATACTTAAACCTTCATGAGCAGTGGCAGCGGTATGAATTACAATGTCACTGCTTTTCATTGCTTTAATCATTGATTGCATATCACAGCAATCAATTTTAAAAAATTCTGCATCTTTAGGGATATTATGCAAATAGCCCCCAACTAACGAATCATTTCCACTAACAGTATGGCCTAGTGAAAGCATTCTTTCTGCTAGATGACTTCCTAAGAATCCTGCAATTCCAGTAACAAATATTTTCATGCTATTCTTCTTTTTTTTATTTCTTTATATAAAACATCAGCAACTACCGATTGACCTTCAATAGTCCAATGCATACATGGTGTTATGTATCTTAATGGCATTTTCATAGTGTCTATTATTTTTTTATTTTGAAATTCAAAAAAATCATTAAATCTAGGATCGCCTTCTAATCTTATCAACATTTCCATAAAGGCAGGATCATCTTCTGGTTTTACAAAGTCATTCCAGTTAACTATATCTATATAAGCGTGATCATCATCTAACAATCTGGTTAATATTTCTTTATTCACACGATCATCGAATGCAGATCCAAACAAAAATTTATAATCTCGTGCTTTACATACATGTTGAGCCTCAGCAACATTCATTAAAAATTCGGTGGCTATTATTCTTTTTGAATACAACAAATTTTGATATGCTGTTTCTATGACAGAGATTTCACCTCGATTACTTTCAACAGGCCATATTGTTTGCCATTTTTGATGATTATAAAGCCCACCAGTTTCTTTACTTTTTTTAAGAAAATCAAACCTTTCAAGTCCTGTTGCCATTAATATTACTATAACATTTCCTAATTTTTTTGGTAAAGGATTTAAATATAATTCTTTTATTGTTCCCCGATTGCCTGTACCATTAATTCCTAAATTCCAAACTTTGTAATCAGGAAAATATTTGTTTCTTAGTTGTGCTGCCCAATTATTGTTATGTTGTTCTTTTCGAAAATAAGTTGCTGAGAGATTGAACTCATTTCCTTTTCCAATTCTAAGTGAATCTTCCCAAGATTGTAAACTGTAAGCCCCTACTCCTTGGGTAAAACTATCTCCTAAGGCAATAATAACATTATCGCCTGTATTGATAGTGTCTGCAAGATCATTAAACATGTGATTCCTTAAAATAGTTGTTATAGTATTTAATAACTTCCAAATGTTCGATAGATTTTGATGTGCCTATTGATAAGAATAGTTTGTGATTATGTTCTAATATCTCTTGCATAGATTCATACCATGCAACTTTATCTGAAATATTTTTTATTTGTTTTAATGATTTAATAATAGCAGCAAATCTATCTACATCTTCACAGTCATCATATGATTCGTCGATAAATCCATCAAATGTCTTATATCCAAGTTTTCTTAAATATTTCAGTGTACCTTTACTACCTAATATAATAAATGGTTGCATACATGCAATAGGTTTAAAAGTTTTTTCGCTAATAAAAACTGTATTTTCTTCTTTAAAAAATGATGACTCTGTTACTAAAGATACCCATGTATTTGCATAAACATCTTTTAATATTCTAGCGATGAGATCGCCGAACTTTTGAGTGTTAGGGTCTCCTGCTATCCAATTTTCTTTATCAGGTATTTTAAAAATTATATCAGATGGCAAATTATATTCTGTTACAGATAAATGACGTTTATGAAAAACTTCTAATAGAGATCCTATGCTTATTTTGCCATCATCTATTAAATTTTCATTTATTAAATGTAAAAAATTTATAATACGTTGTGTTCTAAACTTAAAATTAATACAATCGTATAGTGAAATGTTTTGAATGTTTTCTTTTTTATGAGATAATAATTCTGTAAATTTAATATCAAAATTATATATTTGATAATGTTTATAAACAGGCATTGACAGTGCTATGGAAGGAATAATTTTAAGTTTTTTTGAATTGCCAGCATTTATTTCATGCCACGTGTTGTAATCATCTGATGCTGCTTGATTTCCAGTTGCGTAAATAATTGCAGATGGATCAATTTGATATTTGCTACATTCCTCATGGAACCATTCCCACAACCAAGTTTTGTGATAGCCTTCCAATGATTGATCTATTAAGAATAAAGCCTTTTTGTTTTGTAGATCTTGTAGATATGTAGGATTAAGTAATTTAAAAACAGATGGCGGCCATTTTATTCTTTTACCTGCCCAATCATTAGGTGCATCTGCTACCCCTAACGAAATAATATAGTTTAACGGTACGTCAGATTCTACAGGAAAGGCTGCTCCCCTATCTAAATCCGTAGTATTATTCTCGTCATAAAAGAAAAAACTTTCAACCAAATGGGAAGATCTATATGTAGGGTTACCACCTGAGTTTTTTATAACATTGTATTTTAAGAAATTTGCTAGACGTCTCCCAAACAAGGCTTCAGATATTCGATCAGTTGGAGTACAATTAAAAGTTTCAAACTTGTAGTTAATAAAATTCATTATGTATGTATTTATTCGATAAATACCTCATGGAACATATATTTGCTAAAGTAATCGAAAATGATTATATTCGAGAAACCGGTACAACATTTACTAGATATTTAAACAGTAGATTTCCCACGTTGCTTTTAGAAGAGTTGGAAAATGTATCATACTTCAACATATTAATAGGTTATGGACAAAACTTAACGCCCGAGATTGATCTATTTCAATATTTTGATAAAGATACTATTGACAGACTAGCAAATGATAAAAATACTGTAATGTTTTTTGATAGAACATTTGAAGGATATAGTGAAGAGATAGAAATATTATCAAAGTCATTTGAAAGTAGTTGTAGAATATACAATATAAATCCAAAAAAAATATTTTTGTTAACAGGAAACCTAGAAACAGTTAAATTTAAAACAGATATTAACGTAACTCCTATATTTTTGTTAAGTATGATGTTTCAAAATATTAACGAGATGCATATATTTGATGCAGAAGATATAGTAACTTCAAAAAATTTATGTTATAAAAAATTTAAAAAATTAGTGCTTAGTTTGTCTAGAAGAAATCGAGAACATCGAGTTTGGGGACACTTTATGTTAAGCAGATCAGATATATTTGATGAATGTATTGTAAGTCAAGATAAACTTGATGATTTTCAACCTTCTCCGTTTTTATTAGAAAGATTGAACGTTACAATTGACGATTTTAATAATTTTAAAAAAAAACTACCATTCTTTGCAGATGGTGATACATTTCATATTAATAATCCAACTGGTCATTTATCAGATCTACACTTTTCAACGGCATTTAGTATTGTAAACGAAACACTGTGCGTAAATCAAAATGAAACTTCTTTGTTTTATTCTGAAAAAATATTAAAACCTATGTTTAATTTTCAGCCAATGATAATATGGGGACAAAAAGGAATTAACAAACGATTACCATTAATAGGATTTAAAACTTACGAATCATATTTTGATTTAAGTTTCGATGATGAACCAGATGACATTTTAAGATATCAAAAATTGTTAGTAAGTGCGTCTGATGTAGTAAGTTACTTAAAATCGCTAACTAGGGATCAACAGATAGAATGGAGATATAAAAACTCTGAACTACTGAGTTATAATCGAAATAGAGTGTTTAATGACGAATACTTGATTGTTCAAATATTAGAAATAATATTAAAAATAAAAAAATTAATTCAATAATTTAATAAAATTATTTTTGTAATTCTTGTTAGCAAGATGTTGATAGTTATACTCGCATATAGATTGAGCATATTCTATGAATTCTTTAAGTTGATCATTGTTTAATTTTGATAATCTTTCAACTTCATGTAATATCATTATTATTCTTTTGTAATCATCACACTCATTGTCATAATCTTCGTTAATAAATTCTCCAAACGTTTTATAACCTAAAGATTTAAAAAAATTAAGGCTACCTGGTGTAGATATTAATATAAAAGGATGCTTGTAATAAACAGATTTAAATATCTTTTCAGTAAGGAATCGCCCTTTTTCATAATGATCAAATGAAGTATAAAAATTAGTTTCACTTATTATACTAAAATAACTATTAGTGTAATACACATCAGAAGAAGTATCAGGAAGAAATTTATTATCTACTAATTCATCTGTATCTAAATACATTTCTGGGAGTTCTAATATTTTATCTTTATTTGTTTCTAATAAATGTGTTATGTTTGGGCATGTTTTGTTATATGGCAATGAATTAAATTTTATTAACTCTTCCCAAACGTTGTTCCAGTTTTTATTGTCATCACTATTAGCCAAACTAATATAACCTAAATCTAACAAATTCTTAGAAAACATCAAAGCAACAAATAACGGCCTATGTAATCTCCATCGACGATTAAAATTTAAAAATTTTTTATTATAATTTTTATTTTGTAGTTTGATATTTAAATTAGGTCTATAATCTATATATTCTCTTAATCGAGCCTCAAATATTGAAGACCAAATTGCTTTAATCTCTTGTCTATTATATGATGTAGACACATTTTTAATTTCTGATAATATATCTGCAGATCCGGAGACCAGTGTAATACATTCTTCTGGTATTTTTAAATGGTCTATTGCTATTTTATAAATTTGTTCTATTATAGAATGGAAGGACTCATTTGAATTTCCTAGTAACAAATTAAGTTTTTTACTTCTCAGCAAGTTTAATATAGATCCAGGGACTATCGTAGGTAATAGTTCTAATTCATTGGGTCCATGAAACTCTACATACCAATAATTCTTATTATTTTCTAACGATTTTGACAGTATACTTACTTCAAAAGAATATTCTTGCATTATTGATTTAGAAGGTTGCTGATGTCCTTGACTAAAAAGTTTATGATACCAATTTTCATTAAATATCATTTTTTATATCTTTTAAAAAATCTCCCATCTCAGGAAATGTTAATAGGAAGTCAGTTCCCCTTCTTTTATCAATCTCTATAAACCAATGATAGAAATCTTTGCGACCTTCATTTATTTTATCTTGTCCGTAATCAGTAGTTTGCATATAGTCAACTACTCTTCTAAATTTTTCAAATTCAACTTGAGAAAATTTATTAACATTTGAACTATCTGTATTCTCTTCCATAAATTTTAAAGAATCTAACATATAAGGCATAAATTCTTCTTTAGGTAAAATGTTCATGTCATACTGCAATGGTTCTTTCAAATATGGTGTGTCAAATGTAATCATTTGAAATTGACTAGTCTTATTGTATTGATTATATATAGATCGCCATTCTAAAATTTTAGATAGCAACTCTTTAAAAGTTGTAACTGACAATATATTAAAAGTAATCATGAAACTAATAGGGTTTCCAGTAGATTTTAAATATCTATCTAAATTACTTTCCCATAATGTTAAATCCAACCCTGTTCGAATATATTCTGCTCTAGGTCCCCAAGTGTCGATGCTGGTAAACAATTTAAATTGTTTTATACCATTGTTGTCAATAAGTGTGTTAATATTAGTAATCATCTTATCAACTAATTTAGATTTAACTCCTAGATTACTGTTAATGTTTAATTCGAGAGCAGGCATAGGGTCTACTTTTAAACTATCTAATAGTCTCCATGTGCTTTTATGCATGAGAGGTTCACCTCCTGTAATACGTAAAATGTTTAACGTTTTACGCATTTCAGGCCACCATTCCCACCAAGCATCTACATAAGGATTAAATTCTTCTCTTTCATACAAATCCATCCAATCAATATCACATCGATGATTTTTTACTTTAGTAACAGGACCGTATTCTTTTATTTCATTATAAAATCTGCTGCTGGCTTTAGGATGACAATATCCACATTTAAAATTGCACTCATTGCCAAAACTAATCTCAACATATTCTGGATTTACATTTTGATTCCATGGACCATCCACTACATTCTTAAATCTTTCTTCTGTAAAAATGCTGGCATTACGTATATGTCTATCACTTATGTAATCAGTTCCCATATCCTCAATATTCCAACAATATTGACATCCTTTAGTTTCTATACCTTCTAACATTTCTTTACGCTCTAATTTTTTATGAGATGTATTGTGTAATGCACTTGGATTGTTTTCAAGTTCATCTAAATCAATTTTATGTGGAGTAGGATGATAACAACTATGTGTCTCTCCGGTTTGTAGATATAAAGTTACGTGGTGCCATTTAGCCAAACAAAAGGTAGGGCTTATTGCATTTATAATAGGAATTATTTTTTTAATCCTAACATTTTGTGGCTCTGACATTTTATCACGCTTTCATTTTATTAAAATATTCTTTCAACCAATCGTAGTCATTGATCATCAACAATGCATCATTATCATTTAAAAATTCTTTAGCATATTGGCAGGCATTGACCGCACCTAACACTGCATAACTACCAAATTTTTTCTTAGTATTTGATCTTAACCATTCGTTGATTTTACTCATTTGATTATTTTTATAGAGTTTAGTACATTCTCTAAATGCACTTCGCCATGTCGAAAACTCATCCACGTTGAAATTTGTAAAACAACTAATTTTTTCTTCTACTTTTATTTTTGGCATTATACCAGTGAACATATCGAGAGTTGTCCACTTCTTTTTACTCATAAGAATATTCTTATTAAACAGTTTAACACCACCGTGAGCATAAGTCAAACTATTAACAGGATTTCGACTACTCCATACGTAAGCACAGTTTCGATCAAATACGCCAGGTTGAAAATTAAATTCCCAATCATCTACTAGATATGCATCTCCATCTACTATGTAAAACATATCAGTTGACGATATTTTGGCTGCTGCTTTATGCGCTTCGAATATACCTTTAACTCCATTTATACGTTTAGCCCAAGGTGCTTTTTTTAATACTCGTTGCCAATTTTTTTCTGCATTAAGTTCATAATAACTTATAAAAATTACATCCAAGTTGTCAGATAATGCAGGAATTATATTGGGCATTTCTTTAATACCTACAGAAGGATTAGTGGTTGACAATGCTATGGCCCATATCTTCTCCTCCCCAGCAACATTCCATACATGGCTATATGATAAATCATACCATGGTATAACATAATCAATATCTAAATTGAATTTAGGCAACTCTGGATTATATTCTACAGTATGTATAGGACTTATATAGTCTATGTTTTTACTACCTTCTATGTCGGGTGTTACACAAATTTTAAATGCCCATATGTCATCTTCATCATGTTGTAAGTGTTTACGATCAAGCATCCATACGTGTTCAAATGTAAAATCGTGATATGGTATAACATAATCTACATCATAATCCATTACAGGTAATTTGGGATTATACTCTACATGATATTCAGGAGTTATTGTACCATACCATACCCAGTTTTTGGGTTTTCTATAGGCAGGCGACATTCTTACTACCCATATTCTTTCATCCAATGTACATGCAGGGTCAAGTTCCCATGCTATTTCATTTTCAAGTTCCCAAAAGGCAGGACAACATTTATCAAAGTCAACACCCAGGTCCGGTAGTTCATTGTTGTATTCAATATTAACTTTTGGAACAAGATAACCCATATCTTTAACACCTTCAATAGGTCTGCCAATGGGTTTGCAACTGACAGCCCAAACTTTATCAGGTAATGGATTAAATCTAGGATCAATATACCAAACTAATTGATAACGGCTGTCCCATGGCTCGGGTTCAAATTCCCCAAAGGGATCATCTTCAAACGTCATTAGTTTGTCTATATCGGGATTTTTACTCCATGCAAGGGCTATTATCATATATACTAATTATCATAGTATATAATTATCTTTTTAAAATTAGATCGGTAATTCTACAATAGATGAGTTAACGTAGGCTAGTTTATCTCTGGTATTATAATTAAATCCAATAAACAAATTAGTAGTAGCAGTGTTTGTTACTATAGGTGCAGAATATTCCACTGGTAAAGGTTCATATCTACCTAATCTATCTACATTAGAATAATAATAGAATGCTCTAGTTAGATTGATTAATGTCGTTTTTACAGTATCATCAATATATTCATCGTAAAACTCTTTTAAATGATTAAGTTCAATTTTGAGTGAGCCATATCCATCATCTTCAACTATAAACATAGATCCAGGTGCGTGATTTTCACCAAAATAACTGCTATAATCTGATGCTGTAGTAGTTTTTATCACATAGTCACTGCTGTTATAAATTTGTGCTGCTCCGGTAAATGGAATGCGATATACTTTAGACCAAAATGTGTATGGTTGACGAGCATCACCACTACCTAGTCCGAGATTGTTTACATTAGCATATAAACTTCCACCATCTCCATATATAGGAACTCCATCCCCGCCCATGCCCACACCTACTGTAAGAATTCGCACATCATCTTCAAGGTCATAACTTACACCTATAATGCTATTATAATGGCTTGCTGGACTCATCCAGTTGCTAAGATTTTTATTTTTGTCATGATCTATCACTACTGTTGCAGTATTGATGGCTTTATGAGTTGCCCCATTAGCAAGTATTGTTAAATCAGCAGAATAAACACCGTTAATATTATTAACTTGATTAGAATCAAATGCTATTGTTATAGAATTAGTACCGGTAGTCACTATATACCAAGCACCGTTTCCACTTATTGAACCATCTACAGTAATAACACTATCTGGATATTCTATATTATTAAAAATAGGTATTAATTTATAAGTTTGAGTTACGACTTGTCCTATTTTATTAGTACTGGTACTAAAATTTAAAGGAATTGTTCTAAAGTTTTGTGTGTCTAATACAATTTGATGTGTTCGGACTTTTTCGTAACCACTGATACTATTTGATTGAAATACAAAAAAGTTATCATATATACCGGAGTCAAAAGCATAATAAGCACCTGAAACATTTGTTTGACTCCCAGGCTGTATAGTTATTGGCAAAGTTGTAGCACCAGCACGGAATACTGCTTCTATACCATCACTGTAGGTCATTATAACATCAGTGATGGTCAATACTGCGTTACCTTTGTTTTTCAAATACAGTGTTTGATATGTACTAGTTTGATAGGTACTCATAATAAAATCATCTAACGGAATATTATCTGCTGTAGGTGAAGCAGAGATTACTAGCAGAGGTGATTTTTGAAGAGAATTAACACCACTATAAGGAATTAATTCTCCATTGAGAGTTGCTGTTGTTTGTATATCTGGAGCATATCCTAATAATTTTGGATTGCCTGGAAGAGTATAACCAATCTGGCTTCCTATGTTTAAATTAACATCAAATGAGGTTGCCATAATTTATTAATATCCTTTTAATTTACCAACTAGACAACACAAAGGTTCAAGTATGAATCTATATGCTCTTCCGAGGGCATCTCGTTTTAATCCTCGCATTTCTGCCCGTATGTCTGTGCTGCGATGTCTTGCTATATGCTCTAATATGTTCCTAACTATTCGATTTGTGATGCCATTACCTTGTTTGAATCCATAATTAACTAAAGGTAAAAAGATTGTATGATATCCTACTTCATGCGCTTTGGTTAAATTCTTTTCTGCATATTTTAACCATACACGATTACGGAACGAACCAAAACCATAATGATCATTCATTGCTGTGCATACAATACCTTTCTTGTTATGCACTATACAATCTTCAACAATGTACGTGTGATCACCACCTAATATCAAATTGTATATGGTATAATATTCTGGTAATACATGCCCTTTGATCTCAGTGACTAATTCAGTTCCATCTTGAGTTATAATTTCTGTACCTATTTCTATTTTAGATAACTTACCCACAAATTCTTCTTCTACTGCCCAACTGTTGGGGTTAAATGCTGCCCAACCAGTGGTTGTTAATATAGGATGTGACTCTGATACAAATGCCCAATGCTTGTTAAAAGAATACATTAAACTACTCTTTAACTTTGGCGTAACAATACCAAGCACTTCATTGGATGTTCCCTGTTGATTCATTAATAAGTCACCAACCATAATATCTTTAATATGTTTTTTTGATCCATCATGCATAGTAACTAGCGCCATTGGATCAAAACACTCCCCCGAAGGACTACTGGCATTGGGGTTACTTGTAACACTAGTAGTTACTGTGCCAGCACCCGGATCGCCTTCGCTGCCTGGGTCGGCATTTGTTGAACTTTGTGATGTTATAGTACCATTTTCATTAGTTGTAATGGAGAGTGTAGAGCCGTCTGCATAACCATAAGTGGTTGTTACGTAAGTTTGACGATTACCACCTTGTCCACCACCGGTATATGTTGTTGTGTATGTTGTAGTTGGTGAGCCTGGTGCAGGAGGGGGTGCAGCAGGAGTTGCTATATTTACATAATTATCTATATGACCCACTAATGGAGTGGATGGCAACTGAGTAGCATTTATGGTTATCGCTGAATAATAGTTTGTACCTACTGGTCCACCACTTGTATAATTGATTGAGAAAGTAACTTCACTGTAGGCTGGTATTACAACTAGATTTGCATTAGATGTGAACGTAATAGGATTACCCACTGTAGGAAGACTACCAGGAGGTGCACTCATTTGAACTGTTTTACCATCTATTAAAACAGATATTATATTTTGTGTATCATTATAACCATTGTTTTTTGCACTAAATCCGGTTTCAAGACTTGTATTGTTATTGAGTGTTAGATAATTTGTTGAAGATGAAAAGGTAAAGGGACTTCCTACTACCGAATTAGTTCCTGATAACACATTAACTTCTAATGTGCTACCATTTATAGATGTGATTATTGCATTGTCTGCTAATTCATAACCATTACCTATAATTTTCCAACCTAATCCTAGATTAGTGGAATTGTTTACTATAATAGCCTTGGTAGTTGTAGAAAAAGTAACAGTTCCACCAATTGTAGGAGGGGGCGGACTAGAATATGTGCCATCAAGTGTTAAAGTGGTAGGTGGGGTTACTGTTACAACTGATCTTCCAGTTAATCCATTTCCCGAAGCAATCCAACCCGGTTGTATGTTTAATACGCTTTCAACTGTCAATGTCACACCAGTCATTGTGGTATATCTTGCACTTGCAGGTTTTGTGTCTCTTACAAAATTCTTTTGCAGATAGTCACCATACTCATACAACTTTGTATGTCTTACAATTGTATCTCCCCGAGTGTCTCCGGAGGTGCCACCTATACCTGTATAATCTGATACATGTTGAATTTCGGCAGCATCAACATAACTTATACTACGTATAGCAATGCTACTTGTACTATTATTATGTAATGTGAATGTGATTGGGGTTGCTGGTGTAGACATATTATAATATTATGTTGTAAACTCCGACTGCTGGAGTTATTAATAAATTTGGAGTTGCGACATTACCATAAAGTATTTTGAAATCCACTGCGGCTTCATCATCGGATCGGTTGGCATATACACTAACATATAGTGTTCCGCTAGTGTATTCTACAAGGCTGTCTCCGGTTATATATTCTTCTCGTCCATAATGTACAACACCGTTTACTGCTAGATAATCAATAAAAGTAGCCCACTCGGCATCAAGATCATTTATAAATCCAGTTGTATAAAACGGCGACCAAGATAGATAATTACCTTGATTGAAATAGTATCGAGCCGCTAATCTACTACGAAATCTACATGTTACTTCATGCGATATTTGTGTGGTATCATTGGCACCCCATGAGTATGTCCTAATACTAGTAGCCGATGAAGCAATGAGTGTAGAAGTGGTTCCACCACCCGCTTTGTTGATTCGAAAATATTGCTGTGGATGACATGTATATCTCCTAGTGTCATCATACAACCAATTTACTATATCGGATAATTCATTGGTGTAGTTGGCTCTAATAGTTGTAGAACTTGTAGCGGCAACGGTGCTACTAGAGGCGTTGGTTATATGTAAATGCGCTACGTTTATATCTTTGAGTAAATTGTTATAACTAGAGGCATATATTTTTCTACCTGATGGGGTGGGGTTTGACGATATTAACGGCAATCCCCAACCGTTTTCACCTAACCCTAGTATATCCTCTATTAGATTGACATCAGTATTATAATCATTAGAATTGATGGTGGTTAATGTAGTTACAGTCATGATGTATGATATTATTAATATAATATTTAGTCAATATCCTTTTGATAACATTGACTTAAACATTAAATACGTATATAATAAAACAATCTCACACAAAGGTGACTATGACAAACAAATCAGCATTGATAACAGGTATTACCGGACAAGACGGATCCTATTTGGCAGAACTACTACTGAATAAAGGATACGATGTCTACGGTATGGTGCGTAAAACAACTAATTGGGATGTTATGCCCAATATACAACATATACGACATAGACTAAAACTACACTATGGCGATGTTACCGATTCTGGTAATATTATGAATGTGCTATTAGAAACTCAACCCGATGAAGTATATAATTTAGCAGCCCAAAGCCATGTACATGTGAGTTTTGCTCTACCCAGTCTTACAGCAGAATCAAATGCTATAGGGGTGCTACGTATGCTTGAAGCTATACGTACACTGAACAAAAAGAAAAATGTTAAATTCTATCAAGCAAGTACTAGTGAGATGTTTGGACAGGTGCAGGAAGTTCCACAAAAGGAAACTACTGCATTCTACCCACGTAGCCCTTATGGGGTAGCCAAACTGTTTGGACATTGGATTACTGTTAACTATAGAGAAAGTTATGGCCTATACGGCTGCTCAGGTATACTATTCAATCACGAAAGCCCACGTAGAGGCGAAACATTTGTTACACGTAAGATCACCCTGGGTGTGGCCCGTGTACGTGCTGGCCTACAACCTTGCGTTGAACTAGGTAACATTGATGCCCTTAGAGATTGGGGCCATGCTGAAGACTTTGTCAATGGCATGTGGCTTATGCTACAACAAGATAAACCCGATGACTATATCCTCAGCACCGGTAAACAACATAGCGTCCGCGAATTCTGCGAACTTGTGGCTAAATGGCATGGTATGAACTTACAATGGCAAGGACAGGGCACAGACGAAATAGGCATTGATCTCAATACAGGCAACACCATATATAAAGTTAACCCAGAATTCTATAGACCTGCTGATGTTAATACACTACTAGGTGATAGTACTAAAGCCCGTACAAAAATGGGTTGGACTCCTAAACATACACTAGAAACTCTAGTTAACGATATGTGTACAAACGATTGGAACGCTCAAAATGGCAAATAAAAGATTAGGAATTATACAGAGTAGAGGCCTGGGTGATATTATTATTGCCCTACCCATAGCCCTACACTATCAAGAACAAGGATACGATATCCATTGGCCCATTACAGATGTTTGGGTTGAACAAATGAAACACTATGCTCCTTGGGTTAAATGGATTCCTATTCCTGCTGATGCTGGCCCATTCTTCTACGATATACCCTTGGAACGTCTGAAGAACTTTAAATGCGATGAGATTATCTGCTTATACAATGCCCTAACTGGCCACCCTGAATTCTCAAACGAACCCTTCTTCCAATTTACCACGTTTGATCAATACAAATATGTACAGGCAGGTGTTCCATTCTTAGAGAAATGGCGCTTGAACGAATGTATTAAACGTGACTCAGAGAGAGAACAAGCACTTTACGATCGTAAGGTTAAAAACCCTAACTATGTGGTCACACACTTGAAATCCTCTGCTTTTACAGCACCATTTGACACTAGCACAGTACCCGAGGGCTGGGATATAGTTAATATCGACGATGATGGCTACATATTTGATTGGATTAAGATCATCGAAGGCGCTCAGAGCATTATTATGACTAATTCGGTGTTTGCTAATATGACAGATCAACTGAAATTGGGCGAAGACAAATACTTTATACCATTACACCACTTGAATTGGCAACCAGTGTTTGGCACACAGTGGACTTGGCTCGCTAATCCCACACTACCAGCACAGCATAAGACAGTGGGTACTCCGGGATGATAGTGTTTGCTCCAATATCTGTAGGCGAACTGATCGATAAGATCACTATCCTAGATATTAAACTCAAAGAAGTCATTAATCCATTTAAATTGGCCAATGTACGCAAAGAACGAGAAGAACTTGCCCTTATATACGAACAACTAACCCTGCCAACAGAAATTAAATACAAAGAACAAGAACTATACACCACTAATTTAGAACTGTGGCATATAGAGAACTACAAACGTGCGTGTGAACATAAGGCCTGCTTTGATCAAGCCTTTATAGATGCTGCTCGAAATGTATACTTGAAAAACGATGCAAGAGCCACAATTAAATATGAGATTAATTTGATTTGCGGTAGTGCTATTATAGAAGAGAAATATCATGACACAGGAGATAAAATTTGAATTTATACCCGTGAGGTTTTTAGGAGGCACAGGGGGTAATTTCCTTGCTTCATGGCTTACACAGGCTAAAACTAAATCTCAAGATGGATTTGAATTCAGTCGACACGGTAACTGCCATTACAGTAAAAGAGAATATAGGCTGCACGAAAAACCTTTTTGGCCATGGATGCCCTTTAAAAATCAAATGGAGGGCATAGTAGAACTGGTGCATTCCCCTGATTTGATAGGTATTACCCAACCACCTTACTTTGTTTGCTCGGAAAATGTAAATTTGAACATACTTAGAACTAGATATCCTAAAGTTATTAATATTACCTTTGATCAAACAGATTGCGTTTGTTTGGGATTGGTCTTGTTGGGCAAATGGGGACTTGACGAAAATGAACATGCTCAACGATTTGACCAATCAATGGATTTACTTAATACTCCACCCGGAAAATTGATAAAAATTTGGGCAGGTCACTTTAGATTTAATAACTACTTGTTTGACTCTTCAACCTTTGTAACAGATGATAACTCCATTAATGTTACTTGGAAAGAAATGTTTACACTGAATCCCTCTATTATTATATCTAAATTGAGTAGGTTTACTGATATACCCGAGGTAGATTTCCATACTGATACGTTACTTGAATGGAGAAAATCTACTAGTGCAGGCGTTGAACTTACTAAATCAATGCTGATAACTTTAAAAAATACTGAACCAAGCGCGGAGCGCTCAGCGCAGATTATGTTTCCAAACGGTATTCCACTGGGCTTTTTTTCACGATACTGAACACACTTGACTATGAACAACTACTTCCACTCACAATGGTATCTTAAACAAACTACCCACAATCCCTGGGTTACCCTTAATCCAGCGTTTACTCCAATGGAATGCCAAACAATCCAACAACTGGCTGAACAATATCCTAGAATACCCGCCCGTGTGGGTAGAACTGATAGCATTGATAATAATATAAGAAGAAGTACTATACGTTGGTTTGATAGCGGTAATATCGATACACAATGGATATACAAACGATTGACTGACCAAATAATGACCGTTAATGAACAGGCTTTTAAATACGATTTGGACTACATAGAATGCTTACAATATACAGAATATCTACATCCTAACGATGCTAATGAATCACATGTGGATATGTGGTACTACAAAGGTATGCACAATAGAAAACTTAGCTTTAGTCTACAACTGACTGACCCTACACTGTATACAGGATGCGATCTGGAAATGATGCTGGGACATGAGGAAACACATCTAGCGGGCAGAGAACAGGGCGCTTTACATGTATTCCCCAGTTTCCAGATGCATCGCGTTACTCCCTTACTTACAGGACAACGTGCAAGTTTGGTGGGCTGGGTGGCTGGACCCCCTTGGCGTTAAATACTACTTGAATATAAGGAGAATATAACATGCTAGAACTACTCGCCATTAGCGGACCTATGATCATCTTGGGCATTGCTTACCATATATGCCATAGACTTAACTGGTAATGAATACCCCGCTGGAACACTCTTTGAATTGAGTATATGCACAGCGTGATCACCACTGTGTATATACACTATATACCAAATACCCCGCTGTAGGCCTAGTGCCAAATACCCCGCTGTAGGCCTAGTGCCAAATACCCCGCTATAGGGGCCGACACTCAAAACAAACACCTATATAGAAGTCGATCCTCCCCTTCAGGGGTCCTCTGGACCGTAGTCTAAGGTTGAGATTTACTTTGGTATAGCCTCTAAATCTACTTTGGTATTACACTATGAAAACACTGTGAGACTACTGTGAAAGTATGGTAGAGTATCTTACGATAGCCTCTCATCCCCACCCTGTTCCATTCTAAAAACACTATAAAAATCACTATGATTCAGTGTGAAAATGGTGGAGATCGGGACAATTTCCACTCTAATTAGACCGTTTTTGCATCGTTTCGTGACGATTCTGCCACGGTAATCTACGTGTATAACTACTGTGTAGTCAATGTTGTACTAGTGCAACACACACGAGATCATGTGTTGTCCAAAGTGTGAGAGTATGTTATACTATATACATGTATGCTAAGACATGTACTCGTAGAGTATAACTCCACTGTGGGTAGTGTATATATAAACCGTAAACGCCAGGATAGATACAGTGACCTAGAACAGGGGCCGGATGCCTGGGAGTTCTATAAGCGGTATTGAGTACAGTCATAGACTATATGCTACTGGAGTTGAATCAGTGACCACGTAAACATCCGGTGGTAAAGGCACGTGTAGGAGACTACATTGGAACAAGCTGATCGGGCAGTACGACAGAGACTTGCTGAATGTACTGACTAAGAGACCCTAAGACCCTTGTGGTAATAGGGTTTTCTTTTGGCATTATGTTAAGTTTCACAGGAGTGCCGGTCATGTTGTGGGAAAACAACGAATAACCCTACAGAAAGAAAGTTATTGACAAAGTGGTAAAACCTTGTTATAATACATACATGAACAAAGAAACTGTTACTCGTAAGAAGCGTGTAGACCGCAATCACATAGTGTATGAACTAGTGGTCAACGGCCTCAACTACATTGGTGTCACTGCTAAGACAGAGACCACTGTATTGAAGTCAGTTCGTGCTCGTGCAGCCAAGCACTTCTATCGTGCCAAGACTGAGAACAAGGACTGGGCCCTGTGCGTGGCTTTGCGCTCTTTGAATGACAAGAGCGAGATTGAGATTCGTGTGCATGAGATCATACGTGGTAAGGCTGCTGCTCACAAGCGGGAAGTTGAACTGCGTCGCTTGATTAACCCTGCGCTGAACACGGACATTCGCGGCGACTTGACATAGTGGCGGATGTCCGCTATAATACACGCATAGACACTAAGGAGCATGAGATGACTAAAGCCAGAGAGAGACTATACGACTTGCTAGATCAGGGTATGATCACTCATGAGCAAGTGGTTGACATGTGCATGGGTTTCATGAGCGAAAGCGAAGTTGAAGACCTGCTGGATGCCAACGAGTTGAGCGAGCGCTTCGAAGAAGAAGATGATGACGGTCAGCCCGATGAAGCCCAAGAGTGGGCAGACTTTGACGCTGACTGCTAAAAGGAGCACTTATGTTTACACAATACTCAACAGTTCTCAAGCGAGTCATGCTCAGCGACATTCGCGAGGGATCCATCGTGCGTGTGCGTGATAACTTTGGCACGGGTAGCCCAAAGACTGTTACTGTAACGGGCGTAGATGAGGATATCAAGAATGGACTCCCGGGCATTGACTACGATGACTCATGGGCTTACTTGACACAAGTGGATCGCGTGGTCAAGTATTAACCCTAGGCATTGTAGGGTCTTTGGTTGACCTAGTGGTAAAACCATTGTATAATTAACGCTTACACACTAAGGAGCATGAGATGCAAGTCTTTCAACTAATCGAGCAATTGATGGATTTAGATCCCAATGCTGAAGTTCACTTCAGTTATAACTATGGCGATCACTGGCGCACAGAGGTTGCCCCCAAAGTAGGCAGCGTATTAGAGGGCATGGTCAAGTACAGTGAATATCACCGTATGGACCGGCTCTTAGACGAGGACGAGATGTACGAAGAAGAAGGCGACTTCGAAGGTGCTCGCCGCGTGATAGTTTTAGGTTGACAAGAGTGCCTAACGGCGTTATAATACTTACTTACACACTAAGGAGCATGAGATGAATATTACGCAGATTAACACTGAGATCCTGCAGGGTGGCTTTACCAACGCTCAACTGGTTAGCATTGTGGACGCTGTCCGCTTTGCACAAGCACGCCTGCGTGAAAACACCAAACGAAGCCTACGCTACGGCGACGAGGTCAGTTTCACTAGTTCTAAGACAGGCCGCACTATGCAGGGCACCGTGATGAAGATCGCTATCAAGTTTGTCACAGTATGCACAACCACTGGCATGTGGAGAGTGCCTGCTAACATGCTCACCATCGTTGAAAAGGAATTGGCATAATGACACAATATTACGACACAATCGCTGAGTTTGAACGTGACGGCTACACCGTTATTGTGGATAAGACCTATGAAGACTTTAACCCCAGGGATCACTTCGAATCAGACGACATGGACGAGATCCTCCGTAAGATTGACAACGGGACCTACGAATGGTTCATGTTGCGGGTACGTGTACTCGTCGAAGGGCTCGAACTTGGCAGTGCCTATTTGGGCGGATGCTTATACGAAGATGCCCGTGAGGTGCTTACTGACGGGACTGCCGAGGACTTCATTGCTGAGGCTATGACTGAGGCTAAGAGTCAAGTATATCGTATGAGCAAGAAGTTTGCTGAGTTAAGCGATCAGGTTGACCGAGAGAATGCCTGTGCTTAATATTAACAAAGACGAAGTACTACAATGGACAGGGGCGTTCTTTATCACAGCAGGGCACGTACTCAACACCATGGGCAGTGCCTATCATAAGGACGTTTGGAACATTGCGGCCTTTGCTGTGGGAACTATATTGTTCTTGACATGGACCATACGTGTGGCAAATAAGCCACAGATGGCAGTTAACGTTGCAGCATTAGCCACAATGGCTGTAGGGTTATTCCGAGCACTGGCTTGACAGACTGGTAAAACCTTGTTATAATTACTGCTTACACACTAAGGAGCACTCATGTTTACCACAGACAATCAAACTGCACTCAAAGAAGAACTGAACCTCATGTTCAGCGAGCAAGGTGCCGCATTCACAGCAGGCTACACCAACCAGATGGCGCAGGAGATGTTGCGCCTATTGCCCAAACGCAAGCAGAAAGAGTTCGTCAAGCAGGTTGCCGCATTCAACGGTCGCCAGCTTGTGACTGTGAAGAACTGTTTGACTGGTAAGGAAGTTGAGATCCGCCGTGAGTGCCAGGGAACCTGCAACGACCCGAGTCGCGAACTGTTTCACACAATGTAATGGTTGACAGGGGAGCAATCCCCTGCTATAATACTTACTTACACACTAAGGAGCAGAGATGAAAGCATTGACAGCCTATGTAGAGCAGAAGAACCGTTGGAACGCTATCTTCAAAGGTGAGCAGTTTGAGGTGCAGAGTGCCTCAGGTCGCCGGCGGGTTGCCCAATCGTTGGATGCAGACCTAAGCCCAGAGAACTTGACCTGTGATGGCGAGGTACGTGGTGTAGAACTGCGTAAGAAGCAGGACTACTTGAATCAATGTGTAACAGAGTTGATCCGGTTGGATCCCGCTGTTAAAGAATCCTTTTACGAATATTACACTGGAGAATAACATGCCAAATTGGTGCAATAACACGCTGAACATCAGCCACAACGACCCTGCTATGATTGAGCGGGCTAAGACGGCCTATCAAGCAGGCAGGTTCTTACAAGAGTTCGTACCATTCCCCAACGGTGAGTGGGACTACAATTGGTGTGTCCAGAACTGGGGCACCAAGTGGGATGTGGGCTGTGAAGATGCTCACATGGTAGAGCAGGATGCCAATGGTGTTGTGTTCAACTTTGATAGTGCCTGGGCTCCCCCTACTAGTGCCTATGAGCAGTTGATGGAGCAGGGCTTCAAGATACTGGCCTACTACTACGAACCTGGTATGGCCTTCTGCGGCAAGTGGGAGAACGGTGATGATGACTACTATGAATATGGTGACATGAGTGCCGAGGAGATCGAAGCCCTGCTACCCGATGACTTGGATGAGACCTTTGGCATCAGCGAGTCTGTAGCAGAGTACGAAGCAGAGCAAGAAGAGGAGAACGAAAATGAGTGATGCAATTGAGTGGATGGTCAAGATCCTAACCAAATAACCCTACGGTTGACAGGGTTTCTATTTGGTGCTATAATACATGCTTACACACTAAGGAGCAGCAATGACAGTAATTTTCAACACCAAAGGCGATGGCTACTGGAGTCGAGCCCGAAAGGCTGTAGAGATCGTTGATATGCAGTTGGGCTATGTCAGTGACGAACTAGACTTTGGCGAACTGCGTATCTACTTCAACACCGAGACTTGGGATACACGCAAAGACGGTTTGATCTACACAGATGGTCAGTTCTTTGAAGATGTGACCAACTTCCTAGTCGAGCACAAGTTGGGCTTGGATGTCAGTTATAGCGAGCAGGGTATGCAGGGCAATGACTATGTGTCATGTGATGTGGGTCCAAAGTTCCTCAAGAGTTGGACTGCTAAGTTCGGACAACTGGTTGTTGTAGATTAACAACAAAGACCCTACGGTGTGTAGGGTTGGTTGACAAAGTGGTAAAACCTTGTTATAATTAATGCTTACACACTAAGGAGCGTTCATGTTTACACTAGCCAACGTAGAGGAAGTTTATAGCGGCAACCGCGGCTGTATGTGCGGGTGCCAGGGCAAGTACACTACACCCGAGCAAAGCGCTCGCAGTGTCAAAATTATATACAATAAAGTAATGAACAACCCCAAGCACACGGTAGATGGCAACTGTGCATTCGTAAAGACTGCTACACGGAATTTGGTAGTTTATTTCAAATAATGGTTGACAGGGCCTAAGAACCCTGTTATAATATACACTTACACACACTAACTGGAGCACACTATGGGAACACGATCACGCATTGGAGTCATGCACGGTGACAAGGTCAAAAGCGTTTATTGCCACTGGGATGGCTATCTCGCACACAACGGAGCAATCCTCCAAGAGCATTACGACAGTGCTCGAGCCAACAACCTTGTAGCATTAGGCGACATGAGTTCGTTGGGCCGGGTAATTGGTGAAGCACATCCGTTCAGCCCACACACTAGCGAATTAGACAAGTTGGCATACGAAGCAGCCAAAGAAGCAGGCTACTGCACGTTCTACGCACGTGACCGCGGCGAGACTGGTACTGAGTTCCAAGTAGCACACACCTTCGAAGAGTTCCTGGAGCAAGCAGACGGCTGTGGTGCTGAGTACTACTACATTATCAAGGACGGTGTTTGGTATTGTGGTGACACATACACAAGCACGCCTTTGAGCAAGCGTTTGACACTATTAACAGAAGCATTAGAAAAGGAAACAGCATGAAAGTCACAGTACGCACAGAACTGGTACAGGTATTGGAAGTGCCGGGCACTTGGGATCGACAAGATGTTTTCAACTTCTTGGCAGAGTGCCAAAGTTTCCGAGATGCCTTTGAAGGTGTTAGCAATGAAGATCAAACAGCCCGCATCGTTGATGTTCGGGTGTTTGAAGAAACAGTAACCGAAATGGGCGAGGAGGCCTACGATGAGTAAGATGAGCGAACTATCATACGACATTGAGCAGATGTACATTGCAGGGTTCAGTGCCCGTAGCATTGCAGTTCAATTAGAGTGCCCTATAGAGATTGTATATGGTTGGATCGAAAGCAACTTTGTGGCAGATACGCCACAGGAGGAGCTGAGCCCATTCGAAACAATAAATTCTTAAAATAATGGTTGACAACGGACCATAACCGTTGTATAATTAACATATGGACACGCAATTATGCATCCATATTTTTACACACAGAGAAAGAGGTTTATTATGTCAGTTTTTACACATGCAGGTGTTTCCCGTCTCAACGGTGAGTTCAAAGTTCGTTTCGCTAATGATGCTCTTCGCGTCAAGGTCTTGGCCAAGAATGGTCACAAGGACATTGACATCATCGAGCTCAAAGAGCCAATGACTAAAGAAGATGCCATTGCGTATCTTATGAGCATTGACTTCGCTACTCAAAACGGCGTTACCAATGCCGAAGTTGAAGCAGCATTGTTCGAGGCTGTAGACAAGCGTGCCGTTAAGCCCGCCAAGGCTCCTAAGGCTGCTAAGGCCAAACCTACGATGGAATCCATCAAGGCTAAGGTCAAGGCCGCTCCTAAGAGCACTGTCTCCAAGGCAGCGATCGTTGCCCAGATGGAAGACGCACCCTACTAATCTAATAGCGGGGTATTGGGGCTATATGCCCCTCTTAGTTAAACAGAGTGCCGGGCATCGAAGAAAATGAGTACTCTGTTTAACTAAGACACTAGGAGACACAATGAGTAGGCTTTCGTTATATGGCAGACAATGGGTAGTGTTTGACGCCCAATCCAAACAACACCGACAGTGGTTTGCAGAGTTCCAAGCACGTAAGTCTTGGGCTCATTGCCCTGTTAGGTTCATCATTGACAACGAGCACGGTGACTTGCTGACTATGATTCAGCGTAGGTTGATTGAGTTCTACACTGATCAAGAGTTTGGCAAAAAGAAACCAGCCAAGAAGTTCCAAAGGACATTGACATTGATCAAGGATTAATGTAATATTGTTGTAACTGTGTGAACAGTATAACATTAAGGAAAACAAATGACAACTTATAACATCAACCAGGGCACCAAGACCCACAAACTATTCAGCGCATTGAAGTCCGGAGAGTCTGTTACCGCTAGCCAAGCAGAGAAGCGTTTCGGTATCAAGAACATCAGTGCTGAAGTTAGCCGCATCCGTGCTGCTGGCTTTGCAGTGTACGGTAACACTCGTGTCGCTGGTAATCACGTAGAAGTTAAAGAATACGTAATCGGACAGCCTTCACGCAAGTTGATCGCAGCCGGTTACCGGGCAATGGCTCTTGGCCTAGTCTAAAGAACGCTCCGAAGTCCAGCATCGCGTACTGGACAAAAGTCCCGGGGGTAGTGTCCCGGGCAAACCCCCAGAACCCCGTATGCCCAAAGTGTACGGGGTTCATCTATGGTTGTCAACCTCTTTTGAAAGACCCTACAGGTTGACAGGTAAATACTTTGAGACTATAATAATAGCATACAACGGAGAACACTATGAAACAGATCATCGCCCTTGCAATCGGATTAACCTTAGTCGGTGCTGCTCAAGCAGACTACTACCGTGAATACCGCCATCAGCCACGCACCGTGATCGTTGAGCGAGTTCAGACCGGCGGAGACGTCCTAGTGCCCTTGATCATCGGCGGCATCTTTGGTGCAGCGATCGCTAATGCCAATCGTCAGGAACCTGTTGTAATTCAACAACAACCCCAAGTCTATGTTCAACCACAAGCACCGCAAGGGTTCGTTCAATGCCCTCCTGGAACCATGCCCTTTGAACAGCGTGGTTGGGTTCGTAACCCTTGGGGTCAATGGATCCAATCTGCTTACATTGATTGCCGATAACCTTAGAGGTTGACAGGGTTCTCCAAACCTGCTATAATACACACATAGACAGCAAGGAGCACATGATGATCAAAGTAGCAAAGATGAGAGACGGTAGGATCGTTGAAATCGTTCGGACTGCAGAGACCGTGGGCTTCAGCCCTGAGCCAGGTTGGGTCTTGGTCTGCTTGGACTTTGACAAGATGTATGGCAAGCGCTCTGAGTTCAAGTGGGTGCCGGCCCTTGCGGTGGCTAGCCAATTTGAGTGGGTTAGAGAATACACTTCCGGTTGACAGGGTCTTAGGATCCTGCTATAATACACACATAGACAGCAACACACACTAGGAGCAGAAGATGACAGTAATAACAGTAGCAGCGATGATAGAGGCATTGAGCCGTTTGCCCGGCGACGCAGAGTTGGTAGTGACCGAAAGCGGTTATTACTGCTATGGCGAATTCGCAACGATCATGTTGCCAGAGCCTTACACACCGGACACAGAAGAGAATGTGCCCACTGTGATGTACCGCATTGGTCACAGTCACCAATCTTACTAAGGAGCAGACAATGGCCTCATATATGGACGCAGTGGCTGGTAACCACACCAGCCAACCTAACTATGACCCACGGCATGGTGGCCCCTATGATCGGGGCAGTGCCGACAGTTACTACGGTCGTGGATATCATCCGCACTACTTTGAAGGTGCCACAAGCACCACACCTCGTGTGGACTTGGAGAACATGACTGCCGCTGAGATCACAGCCTACACCGCAGGCTTCAACGACAATGAATCGTTTGGTGAGAAAAAAGATTGGGGCAGTGACAAATAAAGGTTGACAAGGCTGTCTATGTGCGTTATAATACACACATAGACAGTTAGGAAAGAGTTAGAGGTTACCTGCATCGTTAGGTGAGTGATGGGATTATGGGTTTGAGCCCCGCCTTAGCAGGCTACTCCTCCACTTACAAGATGGCAATCCGCAAGGAGAAGCAGACGAAATAGGCAGGCAGTAATGACGGCGATTGATCTGAGAGTAGCTAGCTCAGAATTGATCAGCAAAGTTCCTCTAACTTTTTCCTAACTGGAGCACATGATGGCAATCGTACACAATGTTCAAATCTACCCTATCTATGCCGGTCATGTGAATGATCACAAGGTGCTCGGAGAGGAAGAGTTCGACACCCGTGAGGATGCACTCATGTGGGTGGAATCCTACAATCGACATCGTGACGTCTGGAACATAAATGGCTGGCTTGAGGAAGGCAACGGCGTCGTTGCTGTCTACACTGGTGCCATTGATACGGTCTCTGGTGAGAATCTGTAAAGACCCTTTGGTTGACAAGGGCATTGTTTCCTGCTATAATACACACATGAACAGCAACACACTGGAGCACACTATGGAAACAATGACCCGCATGGAAGAACTACAGAGCATCTTCTGGGATATGTACAAGGACGCACACGGCTTCCGCCCACGTCACATCCGCTTGGACCTCTGCACTGAAGCAGAGATTGAAGCAGACTTGGATCGTCTGCAGGTCATCATCGCTGACAATGAACTCCTGCGTAAGGCCGCAGAGGAAAAAGCCGCACACGCCTTTGAGATGCGGATCCAATCCGTAATGGCCTGCGGTGCTAAGGACCGTGAGATGGCCCTGCGTTGGATCCACGAGGCAGAAGGTTCGAATGGGGACGACGAGTTCCTCTGCTACCTGGTTGGCTTGCCCTATCGCTACTTTGCCAAGGCGGCTGTATGACTGATCAGACCATGCGAGTTATCCCCAGCGTGGGCGAAGCGGGCTTGGACACAGAAGCCAGTCCGGGCAACGGCAAGTTCTATGTTCGACTCTACGATGGATCCTATGATGTCTGCGGCTTTGACACCATCGAAGAAGCCTGGGAAGAACTGGTTGACATAGTGGGTGTTTGACCTTATAATACATACTTACACACTAAGGAGCACAGCATGGGATATCGCGTAATGGACACCGTAGATCGTATGCGTGACAAGTATGGTCCCCGCAAGGGACTGGAAGGTCCGTTCAACTTCTCAGGTCGTGTTCTGTACTACGACAACAAGGAAGGCATGTACTACGATCCCACCACGGACTTCTACGTAGAGCAAGAGGAGATGGACTTGATCAACACGGCGTTCATGGACATGTTCCGCAAGGCCGGTGCCCTGTGATCGTCCTACAAGAGACCACCCGGTGGCCCGATGGGCAAGGTGGCAATCACATCTACATCTTCAAGGGCAAGCCCGGAGAACGAAGTGCAAGTGCCTTGGCCTACGTGCCACAAGGATCAAACCAAGTGTTCAAGTTCAAGACACCCTTGGTACTTGACCTAAAAGGCCGGACATTCAAACCGGTTGACTGAACCCTAGAACCCTGCTATAATACAATTTTAGGAGACGACGATGAAACTAATTACTGGACTAACCCACAAGCAAAAGGCCCTATGCGACATCATGTGGTCCTTGGAGGAATACAATGCTGTGGAAGCATTCATCGCTACCCTGCCCCGGGCAGAACGTCTTGAGTGCCGATCACTGATCCAGTTGATGATCATGGCCTTTGCCGATGAGATCACTGAGGTCAATGAGGCAAAAGAAATGCTTGACCAATTCCGCATTTAGTGTTATAATACATTTTTAGGAGATAGAGATGCAACTGTTAAAAGACACACTAGATTTTGCCATTGTTCTAACTGTGGGAACACTTTGCCTGTTGCCCGTAGGTTATGCCATCGTGTACATATTTTTGTAAGAGGTCAATATGAAAGACGTAATTGTAGCACTCACCGCAATGGTAGTCGGCGTTGCCACCCTGCTGTTCCTATCCTTTGTGCTATCCTGGCCCGTGATGATGCTGTGGAATGGATGCTTGGTAGGTGCTGTAGATGGCGTTAAAGAAGTCACGTGGCTACAGGCTTGGGGCATCCAGTTCCTATGCGGCATCCTGTTCAAGGCCACCCTGTTCAAGGCCGCCCTAACCAAGAAGGATTGATATGTTCTGGGCAATAGCACTCATCGGCATAGGAACCACAGCACCCAGCGTGACCTACATAGGGCAGTTTGAACAGCAGGCGGTGTGTCAAGCCGCACTACAAGACCTGCAGAAACAGCAATTCAAAGGCACCTGTGTGCAGATACAGCAGGCTCCAACGACCAAGAAATAACCACACTGCCCTCAGGGTTATTAACAGCACATTTGACAAATGTGCTTTTTTGCGTTATAATACACACTTAAACAAAAAGGAACATAATGAGAAAAGTATTAAGTAACGGACTAACACGTTGGCAAATGATGTATAATATTAAAATGGAATACGATACAAATAGTGTTTGCTATAAAATGACCGACGACGAGTTGGTTGCTACATACAACAAACTGTTTAACTTTACACAAAAAGACTTGACAGCAGCAGACTAAACTGCTATAATACACACATAAACAAAAAGGAACACATATGAAACACTTAGTAATTGTTGCACAGTTTGCAAAAGACAGCGGAATGTCCCTAGTACAAACTATTAACTATTTAGGGGACAATTTTGAGGAATTGGACGCGGAACTTGCAAATGCATACGAACTTACATACGAGGAACTTATGCAATTTGTAGAGACCCAGACAGCCTAAGGGTTATTACTAGCACACTTGACAAGTGTGCTGTTCTCGCTTATAATACTTACTTACACACTAAGGAGCACTAAATGGGACTCACAGCAACTCAAGTACAGAAGATCGTCAACGACGCTATCCGCGAAGCCCAACAAGCCGCCGCCCAGGCCGCTCAGGACTACATCACCAAACACGGTGAAGATTGGTACTGCGGCTTTGCCTGGGTTAACGTCTACGAGAAAGGCTCAACCAAACTGGGCCGCGCATTGATCAAAGCAGGCTTTAAGAAAGCCTACGGTGGCGGCCTGCAATGGTGGAACCCAAGTGGTCACGGTACCCAGAGCATGTCAGTGAAAGAAGCAGGTGCATCGGCGGCTGCAAAGATTTTGAAAGAACGACTGGGTGTCACAGCCTACGCAGGCGGTCGGGCAGATTGAACATAGACAGGGAGGCAACTCCCTGTTACAATAACACTTTTAAACAGAAAGGCAAGACATGGCAACCAAAGCATCACAGAAACCCAGCAAAGGCGCTACAGTACTAGAGTTCGACACAGATGCAATCCGTCGTACCGAAGCCGCTGTGGCTAAAGAAACAGACGAGCAGATCTACCAACGACTGGGCGAACGCTTTGAGATCCTGGACCTGATGACCAAGGCAGTCAAAGACGGACAGATCCGTGCTATGATTGTCAGTGGCCCTCCAGGTGTGGGCAAAAGCTTCGGCGTTGAGAAGGTCCTGCTAAAAAGCGAACTGTTCAACATCCTAGCAGAGAAGAAACCCAAGTTCGAAGTAGTCAAGGGTGCCATGTCCAGCATCGGACTCTACTCTAAACTCTATGAGTTTGCCGCTGAAGGCAACGTTGTGGTCTTTGACGACTGTGACTCAATCCTTATGGAAGACCTGAGCCTCAACATCCTTAAGGGTGCTTTGGACAGCGGTAGTCGCAGGTTCATCAGCTGGAACACTGACAGTCGCATCCTGCGTAGTGAAGGTATCCCAGATCGCTTTGAGTTCAAAGGTGCTGCTATCTTTATCACTAACATCAAGTTCGAACACGTACGATCAAAGAAACTACGCGATCACTTGGATGCATTGGAAAGCCGTTGCCACTACATTGATCTCCAAATGGATACCAATCGTGAGAAGATCCTACGTATCCGGCAAGTGGTCAAGCAAGGACAGATGCTGGAACGCTATGAGTTCCAACCCTGTGTAGAGGACGAACTGATTGAGTTCGTAGAACAGAATCAAGATCGTCTACGTGAACTGAGCCTGCGTATGGTGTTGAAGATCGCTGACCTACGCAAAGGCTTCCCCAACAACTGGACCGCAATGGTAAAGACCACTTGTATGAAACGCTAATGAACGAAACACTACAACGATTGGCCATAGCCACTACACTGGGCTTGGCCCTAGTGGCCATGGGCCATACCATAGACACCTGGGAGTTCTGGTGTATCTTTGCTATGATGATGTGTAGTAATCTACTACACTACCGAGACGGTGTTGAGTCCGGTGTGGCCACTGCTGTAGAGATGTGGGTGGACATGACTGAAGAACAGCGCAAGGACATGATCGAACTGGTAATCAAAGCAAGGACGGAAGACTAATGACTACATGCACATACATAGGCTCAGGCCCACGCTGTACACATCCTGCACTAGAGGGTCGTAGTTACTGCGCTGATCACTACGCTGTAGTCTACAAGGTAGGTAGCGGGCGTAAGCGTAAGAAGGACACGCTGATAGCCGCTAAGGTACGCATGGTCCAACAACTATTCTACGAGGCTTGCGATCAACTGGAGGCTGAAGGCTTTGATGTCTACGGTGATTCAGAATTGACTCAACCGGAGCAAACTTTCGATCTTGAAGATGCCTGACCGGTGGGGTGGTGGTGGGGCACCAGGTGGTGTCTCTGCCCGCAAGCCCTAGCAAGCAAGTTTGAGCAAGCGATTTTCACCCCCTAAAAAAGTCGAGTTAGACTAGATCACCAGGGGCCGAGATCTCCAACTCTCTAAAATTTTGCGCGGCAATTTTTTTGTATTGCTATATAGGTCTCGGGCTGTTATTCTGTTAAATTCATCCACACTATAATAAAGATCAAAATACAAAAGCAATACCAAGAGTGGAAAACCCATGAAACTCCAGCAGCGATCACAATAGCCGATATTGTTTGGAAAGTTAATTCTGTTTTTGATACTTGTCTAGGTATTGTAATCAATTTTGATATTGTAGGTTGATTACCTGAATATGCCGCCACCTCACTAGTACAGTAAGGGCAACGTATAGCCAAACTGTCTATAGTAGATCTACAAGCATAGCACAATGACATAGTTATGTCGTCAATTGCGCCATAACTTCTTCGTAAGTTTCGCTCACTTCCCAAGTACCGTGAGGAGGGCAAAACACATAAGTAACCATTTCGGTCAATCCATCTTCTCTAGTAGCCAAAGCGTTATGTACAGTGACCACCAGTTCGTTAGCTATAGCAATTCGATTACCTCTATGTGCTGGAGTACTATTGGTAAGACTGATAAAAGTTTTATTTGTATTGTTCATACACATAGTATACAATGTATCATTCACTGTGTATATAGTTGTTGACCTATATATACACATTTTTCCACCAATTTAGATAAGTACGTGTATTATGTCATTACACACCATCAATTCATTATCAGATCCATTATTAGTCTTAATAAAGGATGATCCAGTACGTCCGGAAATTAGTGCTGATTTTCGGGTCAGTGAAGTCAGTGAAATCATAGTTGCCAGTGATGAGTATGGTAAGCCCACAGCAGTAGTATGTGTATTATATAGAGACGCAGTGCCCAGAAGTCGAGAAGAGTTATTAGAGTTTGCATCGTATAAGCCCAGTGTAGCAGTGTTCTACACCATATGGAGTTATCAACAAGGAGCAGGCAGGAAGTTAATAGTTGCGGCAAAACGGCACATAGAGAGTAGTAGGAGTTATATAAAGAAGTATGTAACATTAAGTCCACCCACTGAGATGGCTCGAGTATTTCATTTACGTAATGGTGCCAGCGTATTAAACGTCAATGAGGACAGTGTAAATTACAGTTATGAATAATCAACAAGTAAAGTATAGTGTATATTTTCCAGCGGGGGCCAGTGGTAGATTTATAATGACCATCTTAGATGGTTTATTAAGAGATCCGATAGAAATCAAATACACACATAATTCAGCACATGATTTTCAAAGTTGTAATCCAAATCGTTTTTATTATTTTGTTGAAGGGATTGCCACCTGGCATGATTTTCCCAAAAATTTTTCTCCTGACACCAAATACATCATAATCAGTTATAATTCCAGTTTATTAAAAGAAATAGCCAGAAATATGATGTACAAAAACATCATATACAATGTTCAAAATATTGAAAAGAAAAGAAAAAATTTAAAAAACTATCTAAACAATAAAAATATAGATTATTCAAATTGGGACATAGAACGATATGAAAATAATGCACTAAAGATATTTCGTGATTTATATCAAGAGGCTACAGGCATCAAGTGGGTTAAAAACTCAACAGATGATCTTACAGTAGATGAACAACAAGCAATGGAAGAGCAGATGTACGAATGGATGTTAAATGATCCAAAAGTTAATGCATTTTTAGATCCAATACAGATCACTGCTAAAAACTTATTAGTTATTGAGTATGGTGATATATTTCGAGCAACTGGCAGTGATTCATGGATTGCATTAGATCAATTAGTAAAGTATGCTCAAGTTAAAGATGTAAATCCAATAGTGTTAAGTAATTATAGGCAATATGTAAGTCAGCGTAATCAAGCAGTAGAACATCATGAGCAAGTTTCAATATAGTGTTCATTTTTTACCAGGTTCTTGTGGTAGATTCATAATGACCATATTATATGGATTACTAGTAGACCCTGCACCTGTTGAATATAGTAACAATTCGGCTCATGATTTTCAAAATAACAATCCAGGAAGTTTTTTTTATTATACTGGTTCAAAGTATCGCAGTTGGCATCAATTGCCTGAAGTAATTCGGCCCGAAATAAAGTATATAATAATAGTCATCAATGCTGATGATTTAGAAGAAATTGCCTACAATAATTTTCAAAAGAATATTGTGGATGACTTTAGAGTTGGAGAGCAGAAAATTCTAAATTTACACAAATATGTAGACCAGCAATCAATAGATTATAGAGATTGGCCCTGGGATAAATTCACCAGTGGTGCAGAAGATAAGTTCAAGGGCATATATCTAGAGGCCATAGGTTTTGATTGGTTAAAAGGTTCAATCGACAATATCAGTGGTGAAGAAAGTCGCCGTATGGTAGCACTTACACACAAATGGATGTTAAATGATCCAAATTATTGGAAGTTTATCAATTATAATAGAACATCCACCCCCAATCAACTAGTAATCAATTACAGTGACATATACACCCCTATAGGGGTAGATTCGTGGCTAGTATTGGATCAACTGATTGAATATACTCAAGTTAGCCATGTAGATCCACAGGTTAGAGATAATTATAAGAGATATGTAGATCAGCGTAATAAGGCAATGGAATCAATAATATGACCAATACAATATATTTAGACATGGATGGAGTAGTAGCGGATTGGCGGGCCAACGCTGTACGTGTAATAGGATATGATTGTTTTGATCCAAAACAAAGATATAATGCTGTTGATTGGGACAAGTTACGTAGTGATCCACATATATTTTTAAACTTACCCCTAATGTCCCGTGCTAATGAATTAGTGGATATAGCGCGAGAGTATAGAGACCGATTAGGTTGGGAGTTATTATTTTTAACGGCTATACCCCATAACAATGATGTGCCCTGGACGTTCTATGATAAGATCGAGTGGGTTAAAAAGTATTTTCCCGATATAGCAGTGCATTTTGGTCCCTATAGTGAGGACAAATATAAGCATTGTCAGCCCAATGATATATTAGTTGATGACAGGGTGGATAATTGTGATTCGTGGTCTGCTGCCGGTGGATTAGCCTTCAAAGTGGGATTAACCTTGGATGTTACTATAGAGCAATTGCAATTGGATCTACAGGCTAGGATAGATCATGCTATGAATACACGTAGACTTATAGTTGAACTATTATAGTGGGTTTTAATAGCCTAGAATAATTTTTTTGCGCTTTCGCTTCGCGAGGTAAGCGTCTTCAATCTATCTCACGCTCAAATTATGATCATGTGCTTGATCTATATAATTTTGTAGATTACGAATAAGATCACTGTTACGTAGTGTTTTATATACTAGATTAGCCGTAGAATATTCTCCGCCTGATTTGAGGCCTAAATGACGGAATTTACGTAATAAATTCATAGTTTTTTTAGCAGTTTCGACATTATTTGACTCTAAACTGTAGCCTATCACAGTGGACCATATATGTGACATACGTTCTATTTCGTTAACATCAAAGGGTCCGATATCTTTTTTTGGATGAGTAATCCAAGTTCTTTTCATCACACTATAAGCGGCACTAACAGCGGGATGATCCAGATCTTCCACATATAGTTCTACGGGTATGCCTTTAACTGTAACATCGTATTTGGCTTTGTATAGTAATCGTTTAGCATCAAACAGTTCAGCGGCTTCTCTATCGCAAGTAACAGAGGAATAATCTGCTATAAGATGCAGATCCAAATCGCTATGTTCTGTATAGTAGTAACTGACCTGTCCACCAGTAACACGTACATCTACCACATCAAATGGTACGCCAATAAATTTCTTAAAGTCTTTAGCCACTTTAATCAAGGCTGATTCAATCTCGGGTTGTAGTTGATCACCTTTCCACAATTTAGTGTTTAGTGTTTGATGTGGTTCAAATCCCAATTTAAAGTCAAGTATAGTCATAACAAGTTATTTATCAGTTAAATATCTGTATGATTGAGCAAAATTACAAAGGGCATTTGTTAGCGGCCCATCCTAAAAGAATGGAGTCTACATTGCGTAGGGGTTCTATATTAGTTATAGATCACGACAGTTCGGGTGCTATTGGACTACAGGTCAACAAGCCTTATTCAGATGCTATAACATTTAATACTGTCATGAAGAATGTGGGATTACAAGCGGATAATGATCAAGCGTTATATAATGGGGGACACGAAAGCACCAACCGTATACACGTCATACACACATTAGATTGGTTCAGTCCCACAACAAATAAGATAACGGATCAAATTGGAATCAGTAGTGATATATCAGTATTAACAGCCATTAGTAAGAATGAAGGTCCTACTTATTTTAGGGCAGTAGCGGGATTCACACGTTGGTTGCCCGGGCATATAGAGGGTGAAATATTAGGTGAAGATCCGTGGACCATTAATCATAGTTGGAGTTTTATTCCTGCCAGTCCTGAGATAGTATTTGGGTTAACTGAAGTGGATCAGTGGCATAGGATCATTGCCGATTCAAGCAAACAGCAAATATCTAGTTGGTTTTAATTTCTAGATTCCACTGATCAAATGTATCCCGCAAAATTGTATAAGCGGGATACATTTGATGTAATTCAATCTGGGCTTTATGATATCTGTCAAAATTAATTTTCATAGCAGATGTAATGGGTTTACCCACCACTTTTGAAATTATTTCTAAAACTTTTGGACTACCAAACATGATTTCTTTAATTGTTAGTTCTTCGTAACTTATTTCTTTTTTAAGTTCTGTAAATTGATTTTTTTTATTAATTAGATCATCTCTATTATTATATGTTTTTAACGTTGTTTCTTTAAGTATATGCACTATATTGTCTGTAGACATATCTTTCCATATGGGCATTTCAATCGAGTCTTGTTGTTTATCAATTACATTATTTTTTACCAGTCTTTGATAATGTTCAAATAGTCCATAATCTTTATTATATGGTTCTATATATTGATTCTTATAAAAATGATTATATTCGGAAAGAGCCACATCAAGTATATTTTCTACAACTACTCTAATCATGCTAAAATTTTTTGGATCTCTATTATATATACGTTTTATATGGTCGGGGTTTCCGCCGTGAATAATAATAAAATCATAATCACTATTCTTTTTTAATTGTTGCTGATCAGAGGTTTCTTTAGCATTTTCTATATTTTCATTAATCCATTCACCTAAAAATGTATGTGCATGACCTTGTGGGTAATCTAGAATTTTGTCTGTCTGAGTTTCGCAACATAATATAAGTTCTTGTATAAAATGACCGCCTGCTCCTCCCCAGAATTTTACCACATATGTTTTCACTATGTTAGTCCTTTTCGCTATTTAAAGAACTAAGCATACTGCGGATGTCGCCGGCTACCTTAATAGGAGTTCGATTAGGTTTATCGATACTCCACCCTTCAGCAGGTGTAGGCCTTTCCCATTTAACTGGTTCTTCAGTTGAAGTAGATACTGTACTAGTACGTTTAAACCCATTCATCATAGAACTACCACCGCTAGCATTAGATTGTCCACCGCCCTGACTAAAACTAATACTATCGCTATCTTCACCTAGATCAGTAATGCGTAGGGTATCAACATTAAACTCCAAGTCAACTTTCTGTCCAACACCGCTTGAACTACGTGTCTTCATAAACTGTATTTGATAACGTCCACGTTCTTTCATTGCTCTACTTGTAAAGATGCCGATCACATTATCCGCTGTCATGATCTTACTAAGTCCCCCTGAGATATGACTATGATCAAACTCAATTTCTTCAACAGCACTACGATTCAATTGACTAGCAGTAACAGTAATACATTGTGTTTCCATTGCTAGATTGCGAATCTCTTCACTTACATATTTGTCTTTAACAAACAAATCACTTGGACTAACTTTAACTGATAATGGCATCATCAAGTCCAAATAGTCAATTAAGATAACGTCAGGTTTACATCCTTTCTTAACCTGATATTCTTTTAGATATGCCCTAATGTCATTACAGTTCTTACCACTGGGCATATATTTGATTTGCAAGTTACCAGATTTTTTTCCTAGTATTTTTACTTTAAGTTCAACCTCGTCAAGGCTTTTAAAGATCTCTCTAGTACCAATACCTGTCATCATGCTATCTATACGCATTGATACTAATCCTTCTGCCAATTCGAAAGTTAGATACAATACATTAAGACCTTGTTGTGCCCAGTTCACGCCTAAATTTGCAAGAAACAAACTTTTACCACCACCTGATCCTGCACAGAAGATGTTGAGTTCACCTCTATTGAATCCACCATACAACTTGCGATCAATGCTGGGCCAACCTGTGGATATTTGACCATTACCGTCTTTAAGTTTAGTAAGTCGTGCTCTTGGATCCTCAAAGTAATCTGTACCCATATCCTTGTTCAGTGATATCTGTATAGCGTCTTTGATCAGTTTCTCAACTGGTCCATAGTCACCTGCTTCCAGCAGATCGGCACTCTCAATGATGGCACGTTCAAGTGCTTTATGTCTACTAAAGTTTTCAAACTCGTCCATCAGCCATTCATAGTTTTCTTTGGGTAATTGTATAGATTGCAGTTCAGATCTACAACTTGCATTAACAATTGCCACCTCGGGCATGATCTTATATTCATCAACGTATTTGGTAATGAATTCTGCTGTATCCTGGAAGCGTTGATCAAAATTCAATGGATCAAAGATATTTTGGCAGCGTACAAAAGTTTCAGCATCTGACATAAACATTTCCAAATATAGTTTCTGCATCTCTGCATTATAGTTTGGTTTTGGTTGTTTTTCTTTTTTATTCATTTAGCGCCTCTAATTTTTTCTGTAGTAGTTGTATTTTTATCTTATTTGTTTCGAGGTAGTGTAAGATTGTGGTTAGTGTATAAACTCTACCATATCGCTTCACAGCATCAGCAACGTCTTTAATATCATCTTCCCAAGGTGGTAAGCTCACATCCCACCCATTTGCCAGTGCTGCCTTTATTAGTTTAGCGCCAGGGCGATCTCTATCTGGTACCACAATAACTTGTTTACCCAAAGCATTTAATCTAGCGCATTGAGTTTCGTTAGGGTCATTAGTCATTATGGCCACACCATCTATAGCAATAGCATCAAACTGTCCTTCTACTACTATAACACATGACCTATCATAGGTCTGTCTATCTAGGTTAAACACGTAGCCGTTTTGACTATCTGTAAGATATTTAGGTTTACCCTCAGTGATCTTACGACCAGTATATCCTACCACCTTGCCATCCTGATAGAAAGGTATAAGCAATCGATCTTTGTATCCAGGAGCAGGAGTCCACATCCAATCATACCAATCTAGATCCATACCTCTGCTCACTAGGTATTCAAACACTCGAATCATGTCTTCTTCGGCGCCGGGCTTCCAAACTGCCAGTGCCCACTCTTTGAGTAGCATGGCGCCTTCCGGCAATGGTCGTTCCTCTAGTACAAAATTTAATGCCTTTTTAGTTTGGGGTTGATCTTCTTTAAACTTCAGTGTTATCAAACCCAATCGGCTTATATCAGAGTCGCCCATACCACACCATTTGAATAATGATTTAGTATTGGCACTGAGTAGTTTGCCCGGACTCCACCCTGCTTTAAATCCACAGTTGAAACAATGATAAGTAAATCCTTCATCGGTGAATAGAACGCCGCCACGTTTTTTAGTATCTGGGCGATCGCCCCTATTATGGCAGCAGACGGCATTAAAACTTACCCAGCCTCCGGATGTAAGTTTTCGATTAGGTGGTAGTAGAGCCTGTAGTGCAGCCTGAATTTCAGTCATGCACTATTTTAACTTCTATATAGTACTTTGTCAAAAGATCCGAAGAAATTAGGATTATCGTTATTTGGGTCAATAGGTCCTTTAGCGGGGATGTATACAATTCGGATATAGGTATATACGCCATTAAAGTTAGCATGATCAATACCAGTAAAGCCAGCATATACTTTGGTGTTGATAGTATAGTAACTGCGATCATCAGTTGGATTATTATCCAAAGTGCCTTGTATAAGCACCAATCCTTTGTATGCAGTCATATAAAGTGCAACAGTATGCAGTCCGGAGTTTCCGTTATATTCTGAATTAGCATATATATTTCCGCTTTTATATTCATACAAACGAGTGGATGAATTATATGTAGGAAGGAAACTAGTAATTTTAGTACTATCTTTCAACACAGGAAATACATCATTAGCCACATGTAATGTACCATTCATACCATAGTAAGTATTAGAATAAGCAGGAATATAAGTTCCGTCTAGTGTTCTCAATTTTACGCTGTAGGTATAACTGGATTTATCTAAATCTAGTGTATCGCTTTCGTCTAGGGTAAGCAGTGCCATACCTTTAGTGCTAGTAGTTTCAGGTAATACTTCCAGTACTTTCTCCACCATCATACGTTGATTTATAGCATCAAACATACTGAAGATAACAGTTTGTGTAGTAGCAACAGACACACGTTTTTGGTCGCTATTTTTAAATTGGATCCTAATTTGATTTCTGATCCCTTTTTGTATTGTTAGGTCTCGTTGATACATAACCTGATTTACTCCCCTGATTGTAGCGTCCAAATCTAGTGTTACATCGAGTTTGTTTGCGTATAAATAGATTGGTAAAATTTGCATAATGTATTTATTTAAACCCTAATGAGTAACCAGTTTCAGGACAACTTTCCCTTTGTATCATGCCTAAAGTCTAACGACAAAGAGTATGTGGGTATCATTATCAATTGTGATGAATATGTGACCAGCATGTATGATTTGGCCATGATAATCAATGAAACTCAGCGTAAATCTTTTTTAGAATTAGGTGAAGTATGGTGGTGGGAAAGCAATCGTAAAATACCAATCAATATATTTTTAAAAAGGGAGATGCAAGTTTTTAGAAGTTACATAAAGACATTCAACAGTAAGGATGTTGAAATAATGTTTGGACCCATAGTTAATCTACGTGAAATTGCCGAGAAAAGAATAAAAAGAAAATCAATACAACTAGTCAGAAATCCTAAGAATATCCGTAACTAAGTTGTTCACATATTAGATTCAACTGTACCACAATAACACTAGCATAGGAAACAGCATGAGCCTTCTTAAAGAAATAGGAATCTTCACTTTTAATCCATATTTCATCATTGATGGATTGGAATCCCTTGTCCTTGCATATTGGAATGAGATGTTTCTTACCAGGTCTGATCATGGCAAGGACTATGGCTAGTTCTAATATACTTTTAGGTCTCAATTCATTTAATAAATTGTGATATCCATTAATATGGAACAGTTGATTACATACATCTTTCTCGTATAGTAAATCCCATAATGGTTCTGTGTCAAGTAATTGAGTAAGATGTAGTTCATCTCGGACACCAACATAAGCACCAACATTTAAGAAATCGATCTTAAAGTATCCACGTTCCTCTGCAGATTTATAATCAATACTGGCGGTATCAGTTAATGGGTTGTAAGGAATTTCGTGACAATACACACCTGTGTTATGTTTCTTTCCATCTTCGAGACGTGCTGGAATATGCTTGATTATATCAAGTATTTTCTTTCTATCAGGAAAGTCTATATCTATGTCCATTATATTTGTTCAACCTTTACACCCGACATGACTAAGAATTTGATTCCCGCATCATCTCTATAGTTTTTACTATACCATACCCGACTAATACCTGACTGATGAATGAGCTTGGCACACTCGAGGCAAGGACCGTGAGTAACAAATAAGTCAGCCCCAGCCCCACTGTTATTAGACTTCGCCAATTTTGCAATTGCATTAGATTCTGCATGTAATACCTCTGGTTTAGTTTTTAGTTTATATCGACGAGTAGTTTCAAAACTTTCATTATCGTTTGCGACTACTACGGTTTCTTCAAATGGCCACTGTTCGTAAATCTCTTCAGGATCGAGCCAACCACCGGCACTACCGCCCATATATTCTTTATTCTCGCAGTTGTTATCCCAACCTGCGGGCATACCATTATATCCATAACTGATCACACTGTCGTCCTTGACAATGACCGCACCTACCTGTAATCGTCGGGCATGGCTAAGTTGGGCAGTACGAGTAGCCCAGTCCATATATAGGTCAATAAACTTTTGTTTCATAATACGGGTGTAAATCTTTCTAAGAAACTTTCCACATAGCAACTATATTCTCGATCACTAGATTCTAGTCTATAATGAATCCACATATGCCCGTTTAATTCAATTGTATGTAGTACAACAAATGTTTCGGTAATAGTGGCCCACCTACTTCCTTCTTTTGGTATTTTCATAGTTCGCCGCTCTCTGCTAGTTTTAACAGTAGGCTATAATGTTCGTAGGCTTTCTTTACTGCTGGATATTTGTTCTTAATATACTTTTCACGTTCTTTTAATTCAGTCATATGTTCAAACATTCTATAATGACCACGCTCATGTAAGTTATTAAAAACTTCTGCTTCGATATCTGCGATACGTTCTAACTCACTCTCTGCAATTTCCACTGTCAGTAATCTTTCAGTTTCAAAATTCATAGCATTCATTGCTGTTAATTCGTTATAGTCAGCAGGGTTGTTAAAATATTTCACATGCATACGTGTCATTTTATGGGCACGTTTGTTATCATCAATAACTTGTATATGATGATACTGTAGAAATTTTTTAATATTTTCTTGACTCATTTTATTCCTGCCTCCGAACATATTTCTTTTACCAGTGCAACATCCGCCGGGCTTTGTTTAAATTTCTTCATCCAAAATGGCACATCAAATACTGGAGCAATCATGACCAATTGTTCATCACTCATGTTGGCAATCATTGTTTTGCCTGTATTGCTATTCATTATAATCCAAAAACTAATATGACCATTAAGTATATCATGCACCGCTTTGTTTAGACTAACATAAGAAAAGTAATGTGCAAAATTTGCATTATGTGAGTCACCCCATTCCATCATAGTTTGTAGACTTCTTTGTACAGCACTTTCCACTGGTTCAACTTTTAGTATATCAAATAGGTATTTTTCATACATTTCATCTCTGCACCAGTGGTCCAATTTAACGCCACTTTTGATTACATAATCTACAAATTTAGTTGGATATAATGGATTAACATTATTAATAAAACTACCAAATTTTACAAAGGCATTATAGTAACTGCTGTCAGCAAAGTCGTCATATGATTTAGATTTCTTGGCATTTTGTGTCAATTGCCAAAAGCGATTAAATGCCATGAAACCCGCTTGGACACGTTTCTCATCTTTTTGTAGAGCACGACGTTTACGTTCGCACATATGCGCTACTAGAGTTTTATCTTTCATAAAACTCTTACCGCAATGTACGCAAGTATATGGTTGTTCCACCAATGCTATCATTCGTAGTCTTTCCGTTGCTTTTTATCAAACCCCATTTTATCAAAGAGTTCTTCTTTGTCTTTTTTCTCCATCATAGAAGCCATTAATTTAATATCACTCATTTTCATTGCTGGATATAGTTCGCATAATAGTCGTTCAATCTTATTTGCTTTTTCTTTTTTTCCTGCTGCTAGATATGGGTGATAGCAGTTAACTCCAGTTCCAGTTGCAGCAAACAATTTCCACAATAATGCTTTATGTTTCTTACTAAGATCCCAGTGATTTTTATTAACCATTTCGTTGGTCATTTCAACGTACCATTCTTGTATGTCCCTATCAGGCATCTGTACACTAGCGGTATATCTCATTAAGATATAAGGGCTAAATGCTTTCTTTTCTTCGTCTGTGAGATTATCATAAAAGTTGTAGGTCTTTTGATCTACTGCTTTAAGTTCTCGCTTAATATCAAGTGCCATAATTATACCGGATGATGATTAATATTGTCTTTATCTTTGCTTAGGTAGTATATTATTTTAACACGTTCTAATGCATTATGTAAAGCCGGATTGGTCTTAGATTCTCTACGTATATCTCCCCACAGTTTATCATCCATTATATGATCGTGCAGTGGTCTACCGTCACTAGTTCGGTTATCCCATTTCCATCCTACTGCAATATTTTCATTAGATCCGAATTCTTCTGCATAAGTTATCCCATTTCTTTGTGTGTAAGTGTACACAGCACCAGGCTTAAGATTTCCCATGTTACCAGCACCTTGTATAATCCACTAATTCACTTTGACGACTAACTTCTTTAACAAAATATGCACAGGTAGGTTTTGGGCCTGGCTCTAATGGTGTACATAATAATTGTCCCGGTTTCATCTTTGGAAAATACCATTTAACATCTTGATAGACATCGATGATATCAATCTCATGAAATTCGGGTCTAAAGCTACTTAATGGATTAAAGCAGAATGTTTTGAAACCGCGATCATTTAAACTAGTTAATGGCAGCACTTCCATATCAGGTCCTTCGGGATCACCAACAATAGCACACCAATCTAATGGCATAGTAAGTTCATGTTTACCTATTTTTAATACTGCTGCTGGGCCAGTAAATGACTCAAGGAATATTAGTGGAATAAAAAAATAGTCCGGGTTACTACTATCACTATTATCCAATACTGCGAATCTCAAATCGTCATCTACTTCTTCTGGTAGTTCGTTGAGATAAAATATCTCATTGTTTAGTGTCAAGATCTGCATTATATATATTTTACTTTCTCAATGTTAAATGGGTATTTGGCTTCTTTATAAAACCTCTTTCTTTCTGTCAAGTGTCTTTTAGCGTATTTGCTGGCTGCGGTTATATCCCAGATCTGTACGAAGTCTTTGTCGTCTGCTTTTCGAATACCGCGTCCAATCGATTGTATAACTCTAACAAAGCTTTTTCCGGGTTCCAAAAGAACCAGATTAAAAATACGAGGAATATTAATACCCACAGCGGCCACACCAAAAGTCGCCACAATAATCTTGTTATCACTTGTTCTAATCTCATCATACTCTTCTTTCCTGTCTTTAGTTTTAACCTGACCTGAAACAAACACCGCTTCTGGTATTTGTTCGATAATAAATTTACCTGAGTCAATTCTATTAACCAAGACTAAGGTATTTCCCGATGCTGCAATATTACGAATCATATTACTGATATGTGTCATCCTTGTGCTATCAGTAACAAGATATTTCAATTCTTCTGCATAACTTCCAAATTCTTTCCACTCTGCTGTTTGTACAACATTCACATGACAATTGCTTAATATACCCGCTTCTTGCAATTCATGTGCTTTTACCACATTTACCACTTCTCCTAGGCTTGCACGTAATGCTTGATACTCATGTTCTGCTTTTGGAATAGTTCCGGTCAACCCCCAACGGATTGGCACATGACTTAGATTCTGTGTGAGTAATTTCTTCAATACATCGGCTTTGGCCATATGTACCTCATCAACCATGACAGTTCTTACGTCTGCTAAAAACTCAGAAATTTGTAAAATTTCGTCATCATTTTTACTTTTTTTATCCCAAATATTTAAACTTTGCCAAGTGCAGATTGTATGTGTTTTGTTGAGATTTTTTCTATCTCCGTAGTATACACCAACGTCTAAACCAACGTTAACAAAGTCTTCTTCAGTTTGTTCCACTAGACTTTTGTTAGGAACAATGGTTATTGTTCGACCGTATTTTTCACAAATTTTCGCCAAAGTTGCGGTGGTAATTGTCTTACCAAAACCAGTGGCAATTTCTTGGAGACATTGAGGATTTTCTAAAAACTTATTAATAACATCAACTTGGTCATTTCGTAATCGAATAAGATGACCTGCAAAACGATGTCCTAAAGGCCATGTTTTTTCACCCCAAAAATCCTCAAAAATCTCACTAAATTCCAGGGTAGTTGGAACACGTTGATCTTCAACTTCAATGCAATAATTCTTACTTTCAATGTACTCTAACACCGGACCCAACATACTGAGATAAGTCGATCCACCAAGACCAAAGAAACTGATGCTACCGTCCCATCGACCCAATTTGAAGCTGGGTCTGAAGCGGGCAGTAGGGTCTTCGTACTTGAATTTTTTAACCAGAGCCTTACGAATGTCGAGATCTAAATTTTCAATCTTAACATTAACTTCATCTTTAATAATAACTTTACATGTACTCAATTTGCGGGCTCTTTGTTTTTTTATCTGCTAACACGTTAATAACATTATGCCTGTTTTTCATGAAATTAGCAAGAGTATAATGCACATTGTAAAAATTAAAGTTTAAAACACAATTAAATTTCAATTCAGAATCAAATATAGTCTTAGGAAGTTTTCCACTAAGGACTACCACTTTAGTTTTTTCAGATATGGGAGAATTTAATTTTTCTTCTTTGACAAATTTGTTAAAATCTCCACCAGTATCGCTGGGTAACCGGAACAAAACGCTAATTTCATGATTTTCAATACCAATGTCTTTTAATAATTCTAATGCCTGTTGCATTTTAGTTAATTCATTGCCACCGGGCACGGTTACAATACAAGGCAACAAATTTTTCACAATTGATTTTAAATCTAAAATTGAATTTTCTTCCAAATTTATGGAAAAATTGTCGGATGGGTCAGATTTTATGAAATTTTTGACTATTTCATTTTTATTACAATTATCCAATTCATTATTAACATTATTATCCCATGTAGTAATGCCAGCACGTCTTGCTTCAAATATAGATGTCAAAATATCGTTACTGGTAAGCGTCGGAACACTACTATGTACGTTGGAATATTTGGTATTTTTGCCATCATACATAAGCATGGGGATATGTTTTTCAATATTTGAAGTTATGGCCTCAATTTGAATAATAAAATTTTTAAATTCGTCATCGGCTGTGAAATTATAATTTTCAATCCAAGATGAAAAGAAATTTATAACTTTATCTTCCAGAGAAAAAATCCATAATTTGTCATCGGACTGCCATTCTGCTTGTAAAAACTCACCTCTTACTTTTTTAATCTCATTTACAAGTGTTTCCTCATAAGGAAACTTGACTTTAATAATTCTTTCAGAAATATGTGTGGATATATGTTTTACCATACTGATAGTTCTGATACTAAATTTAAATTTTGGATTGTCCAACAATGCTGTTATATCTTTGCCTAAATGGGCATTGATTTGTTGCTTGTATGTTTTTGAAATTTTTAGCATTATGACAGATTGTTTTTCTGTAAAACCTAAATTTCTGTAATTTACCTGCTCGTAGAAACTCTGTATCAATGTTGAATCATAACGATTGGTTTTAACTGACAGATATAAAGTTGGGAGTAGATCTTCAATATACATACAATTATTATACTACAAAACACAAAAGGACTCAAGTCCTTCTGTGTCAAATAACAACGTCTTCCATACCCGCTGTTCGGAGTTTGATAATATTACTTAGTTGCCATTGCTTGATATCTAAGCCCTTGATGATACCTAGCCATTGATTGCGTAGTAGTGCAAACTCATTGATGATCTTTTCCATATCAACCACATCTGCTTCGCCTTCTACATACTTTTCCACGTCTCTACTGCTGAGAGCACGTTGATAGTTTTCCAAATATTTCTTAAAAGTTTTGGAACGCAGACGGCGTAGTTCAATGTTTAGATATTCTAAGATGCCTTCAATTTCTTGAAGTTGATTAAATCGATGAGCAACAATACCAGGCAAAGCAGCAGAGGATTTTTCCACGTTTCCGTGGATTTTAACCTCTGCTCTTGCTGAGTCTAATTCAAGGTAATAGTAATCAATACAGCCTGGCAAGTGAGCAATATCTTTGCTTACTTTGCTGTACCAATTCACAATTACTCCTCGTCTTCGTCGTAAATATCGTCTTCGTCTATCTGATTTTCTTCATTGAATTCATCTACAATAAGTTGTATTGCAGAATCAAGATGTGAATCAAAACCCATAACTGACTCAAGAACTGACAACTCTACATCTTGTGCAATTAGAAAATCTACAAAATGTGTTGCTGCTGTTTCACGATTTTTCTCGGGGATATAGTCCTTAAAAGTGTCCCATACACCGATAATTTGATCTTCTTCCATATTATGCTTCCTCTGTTTCCACTGCCTCTACAGGCATAATAATACTATCATCCCACTCAGCCATAATTACGGTTAAACCGTCTTTGTCATTACTATTCCATGCTTTGCGGAATTGCTTGATGATCTCGCCATCCTTGGTTGTATAAACAAGACTATTGCCTTCTTTCTTTAACTTACCTTTGGCTTCAAACAAATCAACTAAACCACTAAATGGACTCATACCTGTTGAGTATGGAATCTCAACTTGTACTGATTCAAAAGGTTTAGAATAGCGGGTTTTCATAATCTTACAGGCTGAACGAATACCATTTACGGTGGTAGTTTTATTACCATCTTCGTCGGTTTTTAGTTTCAATTTACGCATAGCAACTACAATAGAACTAGCGTAGATGAAGCCTTGACCACCTGAAATTTTATCATCTGGATCAAACATGTCCTGACTTGCGTATGTGTGATTTGTACAAACCATACCAACATTCCACGAGCCAAACATATTAACACAGTTACGAACAAGTGATGTAAGTGCTTTAGGCTTACGACCCATGTCACCTTTCATTTCACCTGCTTCAAACTGATTTACATCAGTTGGAGTAAGCAACATACCTAAACTATCAATGACAAACAAAATCTTAGGACGACTTTCTTCAGGCATTAATTTATATTCTTTCATGAATTCCGATATGGTTTTTGCCACATCATCAATCATAGCCATATTGAGTTTAAGCAGTTTATCTTCACTGGTATTAACACCTAAATCCAACAACCACTTTTCATCAAGAGCGTTTTCGCTATCAACTAAGATAACAAAAATGCCTTGTTCTTGTGCGTGACGGATAATGTTTCCAGAGCAAATATAACTCTTTCCAGCACCACTTTCACCGGCAAATACTGTAACTTTACCAAGGGGGACTCCCCTAAAGAAGTCCCCAGAGATAAGATAGTTAAGAGCATAGTTACCAGTTGAGATCCAATCAGTTGGATCATTAAAGCCAATACCAAGACCATCAATGGACTTAGTAATTGACTTTCTAAACTTAGAAATATCAAATGCTTTTCCCATTTGTTACTCCTTAGTTTGTGGCTGCGTTACGATTACGAATCATTGCAATAATATCTGCTGCACGTGATCCTGCTTCGTTCTTTGGTGCTTCTTCTGCAACCACTTTAGCGGGTGTTGCTGCCGCAGGTTCAAAAGGGATGTCATCTTCCTCAATTTTTGCTGCTGGTGCTGCTTTTGGCGCTGCTGTACTGGCGCTACCAGTTGCCGAACCACTACCACCAAAGCCTGCTGGTTTGAAGTATTGACCCCAACGATCGCCATCATATGCTTCACCATCAACTGATGCTGCAAACATTTCTGCGATAACCTTGAGTTCAACTTCACCTGGCTTCTTAGGCAAATACGATTTCAAATCAAATAAACCATATTGTTTAATTGCTGCTTGTTCTGCCTCAGCAAGAGCACGTTCGCGACGAGCCCAAGTTGATGTAGAATAGTCAGCGTATCCACCTTTGCTAGTTTTAGCAATCTTGAAATCCAAGCCACGAACATAGTCAGTTGGCAATTCTTCGATCTCAGCATCCATCAACGCATTCTTAACAATGTTAAAAATTTGTGATCCGATAATGAAACGACGGATTGGATTCTCAGGTAATTTTCCATCTTCTTGTAGTTTGCTGTCACCGACAAACCCTTGGAACAAGTAAGATTTCTTTTTCCAGTACTTACGACCCATATCTTCCAAAGACTTGTCTTTGAACCATGGACGGACTTCTGTCAATACTGGACATGTTTCGCCCCACATTTCCATACAAGGAACTTGTACAGTAACAGGTTTGCTATTTGTTTCACCTTTAATTCCAGCGAAGGGCAATTTGATCATTGCACGTTCAATCCAGAAGAATGTGTTGTTTGGATCTTGGTCAGGTAGGAATCGAACTGTGGTAGTTGAACCTTCTGGCATATTCCAATGGGGGTAAATTGCGTTGTCTCCACCTGCTGAGCCACCGGTGTTTTGTTGAGAACTTGCTTGAAGTTTTGCTCTAATTTCTGCTAATGTTGCCATAATGTTTTGCCTTTATAAAATGTATCATGCCGCTTTCTTAAAGCCAACTGACTAAAAGAAAAACTGTGCATAGCATTAACTATACACAGTTTTATTTATCATCGCAACCTCGATGGCTGCTTATTTTTGCCAATTCTGTTATCTTGTATAATCTTATAATTTTTCATATATTAAATGAGCCCAGTTATCTAAACTAACAGGCCCAGGGTGTGTTAAATCACGCCCCTTATCATAACAGGTTAGTAACGGGCCTGTGAATTTACCCCCAATCTTATAAGTGTAATCATTCCAAGTCCAATGCTGCTGTTGTACATTAGGCCACTGTTGCATGACGCTGGCCTTGGTTAAATTGAAGTAGGCGTTACCGTGATGCTCATAATTCCAAGGGCCCAAATTACCCGTGTCAGGTGTAGTCCAAGGGCCCCAGCATCTGTGCAAGTTATTCGCTTCAAAGCAGGCTACCCTGCTAAGGCCTGGCCATATATACACGCAGGCTTTGGGTGTTATGTTGTGATCAACTAGTTGGGTAGTCAAGGCCCACATGTGCATGGCACTGCCACCAGCAATACCCATATTGACTACAGGATAATCTACAAGGCTATTAAGGCGGGATGGTAATGTGTCAATATCATCTACTCCAACCCCAAAAATAAAACTACAGCCAAACACTAATATGCTGTTAGCCCAATCTATAGAGTTAAACTCAGCCGCACGATACCCGTGGCTGTTAAGTGTATACTGTATTTCCTTAGTATGATAAGTCCAGTATATGGATTGTTTAATTCGATTATTTTCAAAATTTTCAAGGCTATCCCAACCGTAGAACTCAACCTTGCCTATCTTATCTTGCTCAGGGACTGAACGTAATATATTAAACATCAAACTTTAGGACCAGAACCCTCACCAAGACCGGCTAATTTTCTAATACTTGCTAATTCAGCACTTTCATGTTGATGCTTCTGACCTACGCCCATTTTGTCTGCGTGGGCATCTAAACCTTTCTGAGTTGTTCTACTTTGGTCGCGTTCTTTTTCTAAGTCTTGAGTAGTCAATGGTGCCTTACCTTGCTCTTTACGTTTCCATGCTGGTACTTCACTTGCCTTTGGACCGTCTTCATGTTGTTCTTGGTCACGTTTAACACCAGCAGCATCTAAATATGCTGCGCGGTCAGCATAACTGTCGCGATGCACATTCTTATTATGCGGTTCAAGTTCTTTTTGTTTTTGTGGATCGGTTACATGTTTTGATGGATGCCAATCATCTTTTTCTTCCATTTCAGGTTGTCCAATGCCTTCCACCTTTTGTTTAATTCTGCCTAAGATTTCTTTCAAACCATCAACACTTAAACCATCACCTTGGTCTACTGGTTTGTGTTTTATACTGCCATGTTTTTGGTGCCATTCTTGTGTTAGTTTATTAATAAATGCCTCTGCCATTTCGTATGCTTGTTCGCCTGCTTTTTCTCCGAACTTTTCAGTAACTTGTTTTTTGCAATCCAATGCAATGTTCTCTGGAGCACGGAATGGACCAACGCTTTCGTTGGATTGATTGTAAAAACTCTTAACAATCTTGGCTACTTCTTGAACCATACTGCTCTTACCTTCTGCTACTGGAACTTCAGGTGCAGGAGGTGCTGCCGGTGCAGGTGCAGCGCCCGCCTCAGGTGCAGGAGGTGCTGCCTCGGGTGGAGGCTCTTCACCAGTACCACTCATGCCCAATGCTACTAATAATTCTGGATAACTTTCTTGAGCCCATAATTTCATAATTTCAATACCGTCGCCTGATGGATCTAATTGAGTTGCTGCTTCTAATTTATCTTTAAGATCGGCGTCATCTAAACCTAACTCACTAAAAAATTGTATTGCTGTTTGTCCGTCTGGACCTAATTGTAAAGGATTGCCTGATGCTTGTAAATCACTTAATGCCTGTTTTAATTCCATTATTTGATCGTCTGTAAGTTTGCCTTGTTCTGTTGCTTCTGCCCATTCTTCAAATGTATCAATACTTTCTGCTGCTGATTTTTCTTTTGGAATTGCCTGTCTTGCTAAATGTCTTGCTCTAGAATGACCGCCGTGCTCTGCACCATCTGAGCCTTTGGTATTTGTAGGTTCGTCTTTTTTATCATCTTCTTTATCTTCATCTTCCCAAGGTGCTGCTGCTTCTCCAACATATTCTTCAAGATCAACTGCGTTAGTCTCACTCATGATGCTGTGTAGTAGTGGGAAGAAACTAGTTAGTTCTTCTTGGAAATTTATTTCTGTAAATTTACTTTTATAATCTTCTAATGTTACTGCGTCAAGGACCATTTCTTCTGGTGCTCCGCCGCCTTGACTTGCCATTTCAAAATCTTCTCTCCATGCTTGATAGTGGTGACGTTTTCCAAGTGCTGCTACTCGTGCTTTAAGTTCGTTCATGTGGCCTATGGCTCGTTCCGCAATCCCATGTGCATCGGCGTGCAAGGAACTACGTTGTATATGTCGTTGGAATTCGCCTAACTTCGCAATATTCTCACTCATTTTAATAATTGCTTTGCCTGCTGGATCATGTGGAACACCACCATGATCTACGTGTTGTGCCATTGCAAACGCACCTGCTGTATGTATAAATGGATACTTGAAACGTTCGCCATCGTGGTTTTGTATAAAGATTGCCTTGATGTTTTTGCTTTGGCTACGTGCGCCTGGATATGTTTCTTCTACTGCTTTTGCGTGACGTACAATAACTTCTGTTTTGCCTTGTACAGCACGGCTGGTTTTGCTGGAACTCTTGTGGTTCCAACGTGATTCGTTCATTTTATTATCGTCGGCCGCAGCACCTTGTTGTTTTTGTTTTTCTTTTTCTGCTTTGAGTTTTGCATAGTATGCCAATAACTTGTCATCAGTCTTGGCTTGGCCGCTTCCTTCAGTTTTCTTTCTAGGTTCGTATTTGATATTAGAAATGGCTGCTAATTGTTCAGGATCGACATCTCTTTGATTTGCATATTGCATTCTGTTGATACGATCTCTTAACATGTCAGCAGTTGTATCATATTGGTCGTCATCTCGTTTCATTCGCTCAAGTCTATATGCTAAAACATCAATTTCGTGTTGAGTATGGGCTTTGTCAAGGTCGCTAGGGCCGCTAAGTGGTCCGCCGCCAAGGCTACCACGATTCATAAAGTCGGCGTGCATTTTATCTAATTTCTCATTATGACGGCGTTTGCGTTCTAAACGATCAGCATTTCTTTCTTCTGGGCTATCAGTAAAACCTTGACTTTGAACACGCTGACGAAATTTGTTTAAAGGATCATTTTCATTAATAGTGCCTGCTTGTCTATTGTTTTTAGTTTTTTTATTTTCGTTCATAGTATTCATATCTGGTTCTTCCTTAGGGCCTTGTGTTGCGGCCAAATGTTGAAAATCGTTCTTATCTAAATTATTCTTAGCAATGTCTCTTGTGTCAAATCTCAGCAATCTACGCATAGAAAATAGTCTCATTTCTTTAAGGAAATTAAACCACATTTGTGTAGCAACATCGTCTTGATTTTCTGTAATACCTTGGCTGTAATAGATTTTTAAACTGCCGAGATCGTTTAAACTGATGCTAACACGACCAAGATTAACACCTTCATTAACAAAGTCAAAATCAAAGAAACGTGCTTGTGCTGGGTCAATGGTAACTGCACCAGTTTCGTCACCCATTTCTAAATTGGTAAAACGACTGCGTACTTTGTCAAAAAGGTCTTGGCTGATAATTTGTATAGGTTTCATATTGTTATTTATTTAATGCTGACTAATATATATGGGCATGGGCATGAGAAATTCGTCATCTCTTTCCTCACGCATACGGTCATATATAGCAGGATCCCATTCTTGTAGCACCAATATCATACGTATTGCCAATAACATACTGCTAACAAGGTCATCATGATGCCCTACTTTGGCTTCAAAACTCATACCTTTAGCAATGTAAGTTTTTAATTCACTAATAAATGGTTTAGAATGTATGCGTAATCTATCACTTTCTAATAGGTATTTTAACTTGGCACAAGCATTAATTTTACTAGAATGTGTGGTGTTAAATCCCTTACGGAAGCGGCGTACATGTCCTTTCTTAATAGGCTCACTGAGAAATAATCCCGGCACACTTTCTTCACCTATTTCTTCAAGTGCTACTAGTGCCGCTTCACCTACACTATTATTTTCTATGCTGTAATAGATACTAGATTGTACACCTTTTGCTGCACATTCATCATTAATGTAATTACAAATATCTCTAAGAATTCTGACTTGTGATTGTACAATTGTTAAATTATGCTGCCACTCACCTACTTGTTCAAAACTAGGTATTTCAACTATTTGAATTGCAGCAGGGTCTCCGCCCGTACCTAGACTAGGATCTAATGCTATCATATAGGTACTCATTGGATTTATTTTTTTATACCAACGACATTGGCCCATACGCATACTAGGTTCATCTCCCACCATCTCAGCCATTTTCATACTGCTGACCAGTGTTTCGTCATAGACTAAGAATTCACAATCGTGTTCTCGTTTAAATCGTTCTTCACCGATACGGCTACGTTCAGTTGCTGCCCATTCTTCATCACGGTCTGGATGCTCATGCCAAAATGCTCTAAATGGAAAGAATCCATTACGTCCTACCCGTTGTTCTTCACCAAACTCGTCAAACTTATAGTTGGCTTCTTTCCATATTTGTGCAAATTGATCTTCATCACTATTAGGAGTTGATGTAATAATTGCCTTACCACCAGTTGCTAGCGTAGGTGATATTGAAGTCCAAAATTCACTGGCTACGTTAGGCGGAACGAATGCGAACTCATCAGCGTATAGTAATGATAATGACATACCACGACCGGTTGTTTCAGTGGTTGTCTGTGCAACAATACGTGATCCATTTTCAAATTCAATGCTTTGTTTATTATAACTTGTAGCACCTGCACGAATCATGTCAGGACATAATTCATACGCATATCTAATACGATTCATAATTTCTTGAGCACCTGTATATTTGTGTGCTGCAATTAGAATAGTACTATCAGGCACAAACATAGCAAACCAGAGTAGATATCCTGCTGCTGTAGTTGTCTTACCAGTTTGACGAGGTAGTAGATTTACGTTGAATCTATTTTGATGATAACTATCAATTAATCTTTTTTGGTATTCAAAAGGTTCGTATAATAACTTACCTTTAGTAGGATGTTGAATATAGAAAAAATGTTCTAAGAAGTAGTGTGGGCCGTCAATTGGATCTTGACAAGAGGCGAGGTCTAATAAATCTTGCTCTGTAAATTTTTGTGTTGCGTGGGCTCGTTTTACCAGTTGCCCGTCTAAGTTTTTTGATCCCATAATCTTATTTACTATTTCTAATTAATAGTGTAAAATAAATATATTATGTTATTCAATAATCCTCCAAAAATATTAGCACATATATCATCTGCTAAGAATAGTAATTTTGTATTACCAGAATATATTCTAAATTATACCAACAATACAGCAAATTTATTTCATAGATTTTGTCCTCACAGGATGTATCCATTGCATTCAACAGGTGATCAAGTAACAGATATAACTTGTAAATTTCATAATTTTAAATGGAGTGCAGATGGTACTCCTATTAATAATCCAAAAAAATTACAATGTGGCAACGCTACAGTTGGACGTTCTGGACTGGTATTTAAAAATTTTCAAGAGCCCAATCACCGATGGGTTGATGACTTAGAAAAAGAAAAAAATCTAGTATATAGTCACTCATATCAAGGAGAAAGCAAAGGTAGTTGGTTATGGTTAATGGACGCCGAAGCCGATTTACTTCATGTTTCCAAAAACGGAATTCATCCGTTTTTATCTCAGCAAATTAATTTAGAAGATATTAAATTAGATCAAGGAGACGGTTGGATATTACAACATCATCCCGGTGGATGGTGGTTATATATTTTTCCTTTTACATTTGTTGAATACGGTGCTTCGGGTGCTGTAATGGTTAATACAGTTATTCCAGACGACTATAATAGCGAATATGGCTATAAATGGATTACACAATTTTATTACGATCCATCTGTAAGTCCAGATAGGAGATATCTATTTGAAACCCTTGAGCAGGTATTTAAAGAAGATGTTGCTACTACTGAATTGCAAAAAGGTAATTATTTTCCATTAATAAAACCAATGAATCGATACGAAGATCATTGTGTTCATTTTGGCAAATGGGTTAAGGAAAATAAAAATTCTTCATAAATTCTTGATAACTTATTTTATAATTTCCTTGATGGCTTTTTCCAAATTTTTCAATTTCTTCAAGAACAGGGTGATTTTTAAAATTATCGTGCCCTATTATTTTTTCAAATCCAGTATACTTAGTTCTCGGCTGCAGATCAAAATTACTGTATCTATTGTAGATAATTGTTCTACTCGAATATGTGCTTAATTTTCCTACATGTTGATTATTTGCTAGTTCTACCATTCTTGGATCTATCATAAAGGCTGCAAACATTTCTGGAGTAAATCTACTGTAATGCGTTGTGCCATGTATACCATATAATTTAAAATAATTATATATAGAAAAATCATTTTCTTCTTCAGTTAGATACCAAATGTTATCTTCTTCATTTTTTTTAACGTATGGTTCACCGTCTCCTGAAATTACGGTGCCATCTAATAGTCCCGCAGCATACGCTATTGGTGCTCTTCCAAACGCACTTGATTTCATTTTTGTACATATATCGAAGATTTGCCCCGATTCTACAAATTTATCAAAATCAATATCTATAATTAATGGCTTAATATTTTTTGATTTGCAAAAATCAAAAGCATATTTAATATCGTGATAATTATAATCGGAATTTAATTTTACAATAACAGGAGTTACATCCATCCCTAAAGATAAAAAAACACTTAAACAATGCTCGCTATCGAGTCCCCCACTATAAAGTATATGAAATTTTCCTTGTTTAAGATCGTATAATTCTTTAGCCGCTTTACAACTTTCAACATAAAAATTATCAACTTTGGAAAAAAGCGGATCTATTTCTACAGTAAAAGAGGTGCCGTGGCCGGATGTTCTAACATAATTATTTTTATATAACGGTATCATAGAGCATATTTAATAAAAAAAATAGCCTCCGAAGAGGCTATTCGGATTTGCTATTAACTATTAATCGTACTTGTTGTACTTGTCTCTTATTTTATCAAGATCTTTTCCCTCTTTACCAGATTTGGCCAGTGCCTTCATACCATCTTTACCATACTTTTCATTGCCTTTGGCTGCACGACTCATGGTCTTTCCTTCGCCTTCATTTACAAACTTTTTATAATCAGCCATCAATTGTTGTTCCATTGTGGCCTTAGGCATATTGCCATCCATTCTATCACCTTGGCCAGGTTGATTTTCTTGATTTGCAAACTGATTAGCACCAAATGGAGGAGGCTTACGTGGATCAGATGGACTATTATCGTACTGACCTTCATCTGTTTCTTCTTCATCTTTTTCTGCTTTGTGATCATCCATGTCGTGATCGCCGTCATTGTCAAAGTCGCCGTGTGCTACGCTAACATCATCGCCTCCCTGGTCCGGGCCCTGATCGTCGCCATCCATAGGATTTAATTTATCAATCATGGAACGCATATCAGATGCAGGATCGCCGCCGCCCATTTCTGGTTCAGCAGTTAATGCTATTGCCGGTTCGGCACCCATTGGCTCTTCAGCACCTGGTGCTTTTCTTCCTGCTAGTTGCATAATAGTTGCTAGCATGTCGCTTAGTTCATCACCGCTACCTGCTGTCATATTGATGCTTGCTGGCATTGGAGGACGCTCGGGCATGCCGCCCATCATACCCATTTCAGGCATAATACCACATTCTTCTACTTGTTGGTTTTCTTTAACAATGCTAGGATTTTTACTATCCAACTCTGCTAAACGTTTCATTACATCGATCATTTGCATAATTATTTCCTTATTGGACTTTGTGTACCTGCTGGGCTATCAGTGTTAAACTTAGCGGCACCTTCAGTTGGTATCTCTTCACCACGTGCTTTACGTTGGAGTTTAAGAATATCATTTAATTCTTTAACAAAACCACTATTGTACTTATCACCATAGTAATCTTCAAATTTAGGATCACCTGCTTCTGAATAATTCACATCGTTTAACAATGCACCTTCACGCTTTGGATCATTATGTTGGTATTCTTCAGTATGTTCAAATGGACTACGTACTACAAGATGGCTCTTGTTTACCCCCAATGATGAACTTAGGTATTCTGTTAGTTCTTGTTGTGTTGTAGGGTAATCTAAACTTACTTCATAGATATTCACTTCACAGTTTTTAACTTGAGGAAAGTCTAATGGTAATGTTTGGATGGGAGTAGTACCGGTCTTCTTAAAGCCGCTAACTGCAAATTTGCTCAACAATGATTTCATTGAAGATTCTTGCTCAGTTGTAAACTCCCCAGCAACTTTCACACGGAAGTCATACTTTTTAGTTGACTCGGATAGGTATTGAGTAAATGTTTTCATAGTATTATTTATTCATATTCTTAAGTTTTTCCAGGATACTATTACGGTCTGTAACAATATAGCCTTCGCCTTCTATAGTGTCACCGTTCTTGTCACCGTTCTTTTTATCAATGGCTAGTTTCTTGATCTGAAGATCAATCATCTTCAATTTCTTGTCAATTTTAGCACTTTTAGCAGTAATTGCCGCATTAAGCATATTAGCAGCAACTTCAAACATTTTTGCACCATGACGTGCTTCTACATTCATACCCAAGTCCATTAAATCATCATATGATTGTTCTGCCTTGGCAGCAAGGGCATCAAACTCACTATCACTAATATCCCCTAGCCCTTTTACTTGTGGTAATGCTGCGGCAATTTTATCAAATTCTTCTAATTTATCTTGTAAATTAATAGTAGTTACAGGTTCGGCATCTACACTAGTTGGAACTATTATAGGTTCTTCAACTGAATCAATGTTAAGCAGGTCTTCAAGTTTTTTAGTCATAACATTACTTATTTCGTTTTTTTAGTGTTGGAAAAAATATCGTGCTCGTTAATTACCCTAAACTTTAATCCTTGCTGTTGTGCCCATTTATTAGCAGCAGCCCACTTGGCCATATTCTTAACGTATTGTGCTTGATTGTAGGCGTTTTTACCAACTTTTTCTATTAGCATTTGATTAGCAGGTTTAATTTCTATAAGTTCTGCATGTTTTTTCATATTCTTATCAATATAAGAAATTAAAAAATCAGGAACATAAACAGTGGGCTTTCCTGTTAGCGGATCTCTGTATGGTATCTTTACAGGTTCGCTAGCCCATTGTTGTACACTAGGATTATTATCACAAAACATGCAGAATGTTGTTTCCCAACTGCTTCTGCAATAGGGGGGTTTTGTCCCAATATATTTTTCAAGATTTTTTACCTGATAGACACTTTGAGCAAATTTTAAACTCATAGCATTAGTGCTGATTAACTATTATTTTCACTGACGCAGCCGGAAATGTGCCTGTGCGTACATACAACTCATATGAATTACCAGTCGTTATTGTTAAAGGATACGGAAGAATGGCAGCACCGTTGGCATCAACAGTAAACACTCCAGTTAGCGGGTCATTATTTATGTCACCGGGTAAGAAAGTATATGCTGCTCCTTGTATGCCCCAAGCATTATTTACTCCCATTTGAATATCTATCTGATTAGGAGTATTTTCATAAAATATTGCCTCATAAAGTTTAGTAGGGGATCCTATGGTGCCAGAGTATCCAGTAGATCCTTCCACTCTTACTCTATATGTTCTATTAGGAGAAGAACCTTCTATACCATAATATATACGTTGAGTTGAGTGATCTGCTGCAGATATTAATATTTTTGGGTATATTGGATTACTGCTACTAATAGACTGAAACGCGGTTGATCCACTACCAAATGTTATATAACCATTTGTTCCTACGTATACTGAAGAATAACTAGTACCATCAAATGTGATACTAAAAGGCAAACTTAATGTCCAATATCCATCATCAACGCTTCCGCTACTCGGAGTAGTTGATGCAGTTAGTGATGCTGCACCTAGCAAACTATTTGTAATTGAAGTTCTTGTTCCTATACCAGAACCTGTGGTAGTAATTCTATTACCAGTGTTTGGAGATGTTTTAAAGCCTGTAATTGATCCAGTCATAAAACTACTAGCAGTAGCAACTCCTGAAACTGCGTTGGTTTCTACTAAAGTTGAGCTTATTAACATTCTAGCTGAAATAATATAAGAAACAAGGGTACCATTAGGTAAATTTGTTGTTGCTAAACTAATTGTAGCGGACTCGCCAGTAGTTAAGTTCATTTTATCTGAAGTTAACGATAAGGTTGCTTTATTATTGTATGCAAAAAGAGTCGAAGTTCTTGGCCATACTTGTCCGCTAGTTCTTCTATAACTAGAATTTGCTATAGGATAGGGAGTAGGATATAATCCTCCAACTTCTGCTTCCTTTACTCGTGTTCCTTGTTGAAATATCATATTTTGATTACTAGAAGTTGACCAAGATAGAAATCCCGCATCGGTGCCATCTCCGGCGCCGCCAGTAGTGCTACCTAAAGTAGGTAACGATACAGATGCTATCCATTTACGAATTTCAGGTTGACGCATCCTTGGATATTTTTCTAATACACATGCTAGTACTCCACAAACATGCGGACATGACATACTAGTGCCTGCATCTCTGCCAAATTTATTATAGGTATCTGTAATTCCTAATGTTGCTGCTCGTGGATCATTAACGACTCCTGATGCATAAGAAGTAGTATCAATTACACTTAATGTACATTCTCCTGGAGCAAATACATCGACTCGTGGTCCATAGTTTGAAAATTCTGATTTATAATCAGTTGACAGTAACCCTGTATAGCCTCCTCCAAGACCAAATACATAGTTAATGGTAAGACTACTTGTTGGTCCTGTTTTTACTGCTCCGGCGGCACCAACACATATAGGAGAATAATCTAAACTGTAGTTGGAGCTAGCTGCTTCATCCGCAGAACCCGGACTAGATCCTCTATGATAATAGACAACATTACCGTCGTATACTGCATAATTATTATAATCATCATTTGGATTAGAACTAGGTTTGGCTATATGAAAAAAACTGTTTCCAGCTGAACATACATTAATAACTCCTGCCTTAGCAGCATCAATAAAATTAGCATCTGTTCCTGAATCTCTCGCAGGAAATCCATTACCAAATAGTCGAGGTATTCCATAACTTTGAATATCTGCATCATTCCATACATAGGTACCTAGACTACCACTAACGGGATAATAATCAACTCCTCTATAATGAATTCTTGATGTAAATGATTTTAAATCACTATAAGTAATACTGCTTGAATATCCCCAACTGTTGTTTGTTATTGTGGGATTTTTAAATCCTGTTAAAGGATTAACAGGTTTACGTTGATGAAAATTTGTAACTGGTACAATTCCATCGTTATATGTAAGATTATATATATTAGAATCACGAGCATGACCCTGAGTATTACCTGCTACTGTTCCAGATGTATGTGCTTGGTGACCGTTTTCATGAGTTTCATAACTATAATTTTGAAAAGTGTAATTCCTCCAATTATATTGTACCATTCTAGGATATCCAGTACCATCTGGATTTTGTGCGTATTCTAGTGTTACAGGATATGGTAGTCCCCCGTCCACTATAACTACATCTACATTTTTCCCCGAAGCATCTGATAAAACAGTAGTGGTGTTCAGAGTATATAATCCACCACCCCAATTATTAGGATTAACTTTTGCTCTTGTTCTAAATAATCCCCAATCTTTATCAGTACCGGTAAGGGCAAATGCCTTACTAAAAGTTGAAGTAGTTGCCCAATTATGCCGTGTTATTGATATCTTCCTATCAGTAGGATTTAATTCAACAGCAGAAACTCTCGGATCATGGGATAATGCTACGGCTTCTTCATATGTTAAAAGATAATCGGTATTTCTTTCTAATGGTCTCCGATCTAAACATTCAACCACTCTGTTAGGTATATGTAATGGTCCACCTAAAGTTTCCATATCCAAATATAAACTTTCGTTGTCTTCCCAATTTTTAAGAGTTACAACAAATCTTCGGTTGCCTTCAAATAACGGATTACCTAGGTTTGCTAAAGGTAATCCATTTGGACCTAATGGTAGATGCATAAAATTAAGCCTCTAATTGAATTAACTTTAGTGTTACTGTTATTGCCGCAGAATTATCACCGTTATTATAAATTTTAATCGGAATAGAAGCCGAGGGTACATTTTCACTACTATATCCTATTAGAGCAGGACTAAAGTATTGGGTTGTTCCACTTGTGTTAATTACTTCAGCAATAACTCCGCTACCTGGATTAGGGTCTGCTGTTATAATCCTTGCAGAATCTGCTGTTCGAGCGGCAACACTTGAATACACTGTTACCCATGCTGCTACACTTGTTTGAATAGATAGTAAACCGTATCCTTTAAACCCTGTTATTTCATAATTTCCACTTGTACCAGTATTTAAACTTGCACTAGTAACTGATGCAGAACTACGAGACGGAGTACTACCACCTGCTGCACTAATAGTACCATCGCCAGTGATTGATATACCAGTACCAATTTTAACTCCTCCCAGTACTGAGCCAGTTGCGGTATTTAATGTGTATATCTCGCCACCAGTACCATTAACCCACTTTGCTCCATTATATTTTAAAACTTGTCCTGATGTAGGAGTAGTAAATGTAACATCTGATAGATTAGATAATGCACCAGCACCACCACCTAATCCATCATTTGTTAATTTATTTTTTAAATCTTGATAAGAATATCTACGTGTAAGACCGGTATTAATTACAACAAAAGTTGTAGAAGATGTTATATTTGATACCGTTGCTAATGTTGTAATATTTGGCATTATTGTTTATTCCATTTTATTTATTCTTTATTTATTCTGTTATTAATAAATCATTATTTTCATCAGTTAATACCATATTATTTTCATCAAGTAAGGCTTCTGGGCCAAATTCTTCTGTTGTTAAAATATCGCCGAGTTCGTCTGTTATATCTTCTCCATTTTCATCAGTTAATATAATTGTACTACGTACAGGAGGTGGCGGTGGAGGATTTGGAATAAATGGTATATAACCGTCTATAATATTTCGTTGTATTTGTAGATTAGGTTTAAATGTTTGAGCATAACCCAATGAACTTGTTTTAAATCTATTATAATTTAATATTTCAGATACAAGCCCTGATAACTCAACATTACTTAATCCCCTTAATGTATCTAATATTTGCATGGGATTGTACCCATCTTGTTTGGCCTGAGTTATAATGGTTATAGCAATAGATTCTGCTGAAACATCTCCAAACCCTCTATTAACAAAATAACTTTTCATGGCGGCTAGTACCAATGAACTAATTTCTATTGAAGATGTTTGATAATTATCAAACGCTTGAACTGTTGAATTATATTCTGCTTGTTCAGCGGGCGGCACATTAGTAAATCGTTGAGCCATTTTTAACCTCTAGGCGGAAATAATATTGCAGCAGGATTTGCTCTGATCTTCCCATCTACTGTTGTATTAAATCCCTTAAATATATTGATACCAACGCCACCGGGTAATGTAAAAACACCCGGTTGATCTTCTTCGCTTGGTGGGCTTGCATATTTTCCCGGACCACTGCCTATTTGTCCCATTACACTGCCAGCAATATTGTATACAGTGGCTTTTTGTCTTGTTAGTCCACTTTGATTTATATAATTTTTAGCAAGTATTGTTCCAAGTTGTTGAAGTAATCCTGCTGTTTGTGGTCTAATTACTCCATAGGCTCTAGAGTTTCCACGCTGGTCGTAGCCAGGATTACCCTGTCTAGGAGGTGTTCCAAATACAGTATCTTTACCTCGTTGATCAAACCCTGGATTACCTTGTCTGGGTGGAGTTTTAAATACCGGTTGACCAGTTTCTGCGTCAAATGACGATTCTCCTCTGGGATCGTATACAGGCGAATCGAGTAACCCTGCAACATTATAGGGACTTGGCTCGGTGTCATAATACTGTGTTGCAAATCCCGGTGGATTTTGAGTAGGTTGAATAATCCCACCATCATATATAACACTTTCGTATGCAAGTGTCATTTTATTTTTTAAAATTTTAGTACCTTCTTGATCAATTGCATCATGATCCCAATTAATAATTTTAGGATTAACTAAAGTATATCTAGTAAATTGATGTTGATGTAAAACATATAAACGTATTTGATTAAAAAACGGAGTCAATTTGCCATTATCATATAATCCATATCTATAATCACTTTCTGAATATTTTGTATCACTAAATGCCCGAGCATTTAAATTGCTATCATTAACATAATTCTTATAATAATTTACCCACATATTATGTGTAATATCACTGTTATCGTCATGGAACTCTATACTAACATTGTTATAGGTAATTTTAGTAGCAACTTGTGTTTTTCTATTATATTGATTTAATGTTTCATTAGCAATTGTAAATTTAGGAAGATCTGCTTTTTTAGCAAGCAATCCTACATCTAACCAATCGTTATTTGCCCACCAATCGTATTCTGGACTTATACCAGAACGATTGATATCTAATTCTACAAAATACAAAAACCCCATTTTAGGGGCTCTAGCATATGTACTGTCGACATACAAACCGCTGGCATGCTGATAGTCCTTCATTATAGGACCATATCCCTTACCAGTTAAAAAGTTGTTAAATGCATTTCCGTCGCTCATAATAATATTTAGCCAAAGAAAAACCTGGCTATTAAACCAGGGTTTTCTAATTTAGTTAATGTGATTAACCTGTTGTTAATCCCTGTGCTGTCGGTGGTCTTACAACACGACCAATATCTAAGCCAATGCCGCTGGCTGTTCCACCAGGTGCTTCTAATTGGATTGCGTTATCAATAGAGATTGTCATCTCAATTTCTAATGGATCGTTCTTAGCATAATCGCCACCTGAGTATGTTACCGCTTTAACAAAACACCCTAGATATTCAAAACTTTCTAGTGTTACAGGCTCGTAAGCGCCGTTACCACCGTCAAGTATTTCTACACGCATTCTGAATTTGTAATCAATACCTGATGCCGCACCTGCTTGCTCAAAGAAGTCAAACTGTTTCTGTAACTGTTCGCCGACTTTCTTGCTAACCACTCCACTGGCATCATCACGTATTTTTAGTTTCGGATCGCCCCACTTGTGTTTACCGAGCATTTTAACTCTGCTGTTGTAAACATCTAAAGTCATGTCATCAAATGTAAGTTCAGGACGACTTACAGTCATAACCTGTTTGGTTAATTCTGTAGTTGGTGTGCCTGCTACTCCAAATTGATCTAACGTAACGCGAAAGCGATACGCTAGTTTTGGCATTAACAGTCCCTGAGTAGCTGCTGACTGTGACCCTGCTAATGGTACTGTAAATCTATTTAAACTTGCAATTGGCATATAAATGCTCCTTAATCTATGTTATTTACCTATTATAAACCGGCTTTGATATCACCAGTATTTTTCAGTCTTAGAGGAATATAAATAAACTCAACTGCTTTTACAGGTTCAATAGCGATATCCATATATAATTCGCTGCGATCAATTCTCGAAGGTGTATTGTTAGTTTCGTCGCAAACTACAACAAAATCATACAATGCACGTGATCCCACCAATTCAAGCATTAGACTTTCTGCTGCTGCTTTAATTTCACGACGAGTCTGTGCATCGTTAGGTTCAAATAAGAATGGTCTTGCAAGAATATCTAACTGGCGACGTAGATAGCAAACTAAACGAGCAACATTAATTCTATCTAAACTACTATCATTTTTAGCACGAGTACGTTGACCATATGCTACTAAACCTACACCTGTTAGTGATGCAATAGGATTAATTTTAACTTCGCTCAATACATCTCTTAAACTTTGATATAATGCTGTGGCTTTAAATTCGCCTTCTTCAGTAATATAACCTACTGCTGTAGCATTATCAACTCCGCCACGACGTGTTCCTGCTGGGGCAAACCATTGGAAACTCTTAGCATCACTGTTAATGATGGTACGCAACATCATGTGGCTTGGTGGAACAACAATATAGTTACCTGTATTATCGTTTGTATAACCACTTGGGTAATACATGGCCATAAATTCGTCATATGTAACCGCACCATCATCATTATTATCAAGTGCTTTGTTTGTGTTTAGACCATATGCATTTAATGCTGTGCCGTTTGGCTCTAAACGGAACGGTGTATCACCAACAACAAATGCTGTAATACCACGATCAGTATTAAATCCAACCATGTTTTGAATTGCTTCAGGATAGCCAGGAGTTGCAATTAAGTTAAACACAACGGTATCTGTATCTCTGATTGCAGAGTTTGTATCAATAGTTGATTTAAATGCTGCAACAATCTGTGCTCTCTGAGCATGTCGACCAAATACACCAGAACCGTCTGCCGCTACATTGTGTTGACTTACCCAACGATCTGTTTGGTATGAAGCCATTGATTCACCACTACTGTGTGGGAAACGAGGATTTATTCCACCGTTTGCATACTTGTCAATATATCCAGACATGTACATCTTGACATTAAATCCGCTACGACGGGTGTTAAACAAATGCATACCTGCTGGATAGATAGCAGGATCAGGTGCATCTGGATCTAAGAAGTTACTTGATAATAGTTGTTTAATTGTTCCAGCTGGTGGAATAGTAGCAGTACCGCCAGATGTTCCAGCACGAGCGTCAGCAAATAACCAACCGTCAGGTGTTGATTGGTCTGTAACATCTTGTTTGACCCAACCGTTGGCCACACTGTAAACATATATGTTTTTACCATACATACCCATATCAGAAGTATCAATCCAAATATCTTTATCAACTAGGGCGCCACCGCCACTTTGTAAAGCCGGTTCGGTTGCTGCTACAATAGGACCATTTTCATCTGTAGAGCCGTATTTGGTTCTATAACCAACCCAACCATTTGCTCCATCATGAACCATAATGTCAACTTCATCATGTATAGAACTGTACCATAATTGTCCATCTGCAGGAACATTATATGGTGCATTTATACTTGATTTATATGTTGCAAGTCTCCAGTTAGTTAATAGATATTCATAATCAGTATCTCCACCCGGTGCAGTATATACACCAGCAATAGAGTTGCTAAATCCAGATGATTGAACAGGAGAATCTGCTACATCATTAATTTCAATATCGCCACCTAGTCTATGAGTAAATGTTAATTTAAATGATTCAGGGTCGTAAGTTGCTGAAACATTTGTTAAGCCTGCTGCTGCTAGGGCTGCTGGAATATAAGATGCAATAGTTTTTGTATTATCATTTGGATTCCATGTAACTACTCTTGATGAACTCCAAGCACCACTACCTGCAATAGTTTCCCTAATATTAAATGTATATGTACCTGCTACTGCTTGATCTATAGCAGCAGTACCAGTAATAACAGTAGGACCAGTTTTACTACGTGTCCATATTTTAAAATCTGCCATCGAATCATTACCATTTTCAATATTTGGTTCTACAAATATTGCTCCAGCAGGAATAGACTTGCCTCCAGTTGAGTCATATGCATAAGTTGCAGCCGGCAAAATACTATAAATTGGTGCTGGTATAGTGCTCCAACTTTTTGTTGCACTGCTATAACGTTTTACTTTCCAATTTGCTCCGTCAGTAGGAGTTGTAGTTGTAATCCAAACACTTTTATCTACAGTGAATACAGGATAGTTATAGTGTTCACTTATTTGTAAATTCTTACCACCATCAAATGGGTTTTTAACTTCTATCCATGAAAAACCACTACCCTTGTAGTACAGTTTGATTCCTTTGCTAACTGATAAAACCATGCAATAATCGCCAGGTTGACCAATAGTATTACTAGGGTCGCTGCCAGATAAATTAATAGTACCAATAGCGGCATCATCTAGTACTAAAGGAGTTTTAACTGTAAAAGTTTTTTTAGTATTATCCCATTCTTTAATACCAAACACAGTAGATGCAGTGTCTACCCAAAGTTGTCCATTAGTCGGAGCACCCTTAGGCACGCTTGAACGTGGAAGTAATTGTGTTGTATCAATATTTGCTCTTACAACATATGCACGGCTACTAACTCCTAGTAAACTGTATGCTGCTTGTAAACCATATTCATTTAATTCGTCACCATGCAACGGATTTGAACTAGCATCGGTATAGAAATGTGGAGTACCAAACGTGTCTGTTAGATCACGTTGGCCAGTCATTAACCATACTTTGCCAGCATTAGCCGCTGTGGTTCCTAAAGCGGTTGTGCCGCTTGGATTTGTTTTGTCTTGTGCAGACGCTATAAATATCATAGGTACGGTACCCGGTGCAGACGGGGTATAAAAACTCTCGTCGATAACTGATACGCTTACGCCTGGTGAATTCAATGTTGCCATATATACTATCTCCTAATTGGATTGCTTCATTTATTTAGCAGGTATATGAAAAAATACGGGGTTAAATACAAATGAAAAGGGCGGTGAAAAGGGCGTAAATGAGAAATCTTTGTAAAGAATGTGGTCAAAGACCTGTTGCTATAAACTACTATAAAGAAGGTCGTACATTTTATAGATCAAAATGTGACCATTGTGCTAGTCATCGTAAGGAAGGAATTCCACTATGGGAAAAAGCAGGCTACAAAAAGAAAACCGCATGCGATAAATGTGGTTTTACTTCTAAATATATTGAACAATTTAATGTATTCTACATTGATGGAAATCCAACTAATTGTAGATATACCAATCTTAAAACAGTATGTGCCAACTGTCAACGCATACTACACAAACTTAAACTGACTTGGCGGCAAGGGGATCTTATTCCTGATCGACTATAATAGATTTTTTATTTGTAAAAACAGTGAATCAATTGTAGTATCATTGTAAACCATGTGATCAATGTTGCTGCCTGCCCATGAATATTCACTTGCATGGATATTCATTTTTTCTAATTTTTGTTTACTAAGGGCCCATCTAGAATTTCCATCAGGTCCTCGATTAAAAGCAATAGCGGCGTCAAACCATTTTGGATCGTCTCCTCGTTTAATACGGATAACTTTTCCGCCAGCATTGTGAATTGCTTTAATTTCATTGGGAAATCGAACATCACTAATAACAATATTATCGCCAGTTTTACGCATCTTATTTTCTAAACTGGCAATCCATATATCATCGTGGAATCCATGGCGGCAAACTTCTGTGCCCCAATATTGTAAAACCCAGCGTGGAGTAATAGGTTTACCTAGTCGATTGCTCCACCATTCATCGGGTTGTTCACGCCATTCTCGGGCTTCTGTTGTGCGGCCTTCGAGTAGAGTTCGATCCCATCCAAATACGGCTGAAACAGCATCTTTAAGTGTATTGGCAAAACTATCTCGCCTAAACCCGTGTGTATTAACCAAATAATCAGCGGCAGTATCTTTGCCTGCGCCAATTAACCCTACAAAACCTATGATCATAGCATCCCCAAGTAATACTACAATTTATTACATTTAGACTACAATGTCAATATTTTTATTAGCCGATTACAAATGTCAACGGAGTGCCGCCGTCTTTGTAATTTACTAGGTCAAGTTCAAGATTTTCAATTTCAGCCTTGCCTTCACCTTTTAAGGAGGCACCGTTTAATTGTGTGGTCCCGGATGGTGCAGCAATACTGGCAAACTTTTCACGAGCCTCGCCTAACATAAGTTTAGCGGTTGCTAATGAATAATCTTTAAGCCATTGTCCCGCAAACTGATCTTGCATTAAATTAAAATCTGGGCGATAGTTATATAACCACAGCATGACTTCTTCTTCCGCCCTTGGACGTTGCATTATAGTAAGTTTTTTAGTAGTTTTATTAAATGTAAAGTTAATTTCGCTACCAAACATCTTACCTACTAACTTTTGATAACTAGCAAAAGCATAATATGTTGCCAATCCTCCCATATTACTCGAAGTTAGTAAATATGTATTAGAATATGCTAGATTAAATGGCTCGTATAGTGAGCCGCCCTGCCCGCCACCACTTCTACTACCAATGCTACGACGGAAAATCTGACGTACATTAGTTACTTCTCGAGGAAGTGTATATTCATTTTGGTCTAATTCCAATGTTAAAAATCCAAAACTTTCTTCGGCGGCATTGCTGCTGCGTTGGCGGAATTTAGCCAATGCCCTATCAATAGCAGTATTATAATGTACAGGATCAAGTTCAACATCAACCATGCCCGAACCTAACATTGTTTTGACGTATTCTACTATTTTTTGGCGTTCGTTTTCGTTCTCAGTCATACTAATATTTAGCGATAAATAGAATACTATGCCAAGACTTTCAATGTACCGCCCGGAAAAGGGCAATGATTATAGATTTATAGATCGTATAATTAACGAAGAATTCCAAGTGGGCGGGACAGATGTGTTTATACACAAATATCTAGGTCCAATGAATCCCGAAGAAGGAGCCAGCACACCCACTGTTCCTAATAATTCCAATGCTATTCCTGAACTAGGGATACAGGACTTATTGTTTATGGAAAATAGAGATCGTCATTATTCTCCAGATGTGTATGTTATTCGTGGCATCTATACTATGCAAGATCTTGACTTCAATTTAAGTCAGTTTGGATTGTTTTTAAACAATGATAATATCATGATTAACTTTCATCTTAAAGGTAATGTTGATGCATTGGGGAGAAAGATAATGGCAGGTGATGTTATAGAATTACCCCACTTAAAAGATGAATATGCCCTTGATGATAGTCTTGTAGCATTAAGAAGATTTTATGTGGTATCAGAAGTAACACGCCCTTCTAGTGGTTACAGTCAAACTTGGTATCCTCATTTAATTAGAGCAAAATGTTCTCCACTTGTTGATAGTCAGGAATTTAAAGAAATACTTGATGCCGATAGCGGAGCAGAAGACGGTAGTACATTACGTGACATGCTATCAACTTATAAGAAAAATTTAGAAATTAATAATCAAATTATTCAGCAGGCCCAGGCAGATGTTGAAAAAAGTGGATATAAAACTGAACAATTTTATGTAGTCCCTGTTAGCACTGCTACTAACGGACTTGCAACACCAGAAGACACATCTATAGAAAACATAGATGCTAGTTCTGAATTACTTGATGCTAGTGCAATGTTAGCAACACCTAATAAAAATTATTATATAGGATACTTAACAGGTGACGGTATACCTCCAGATGGAATACCATATGGTTTTGGTATTACATTTCCTAGTACTGCAATTGAAGGCCAATTCTTTTTAAGAACAGATTACTTACCTAATAGATTATTTAGATACGATGGATTACATTGGATTAAGTATGAAGACAATGTAAGGATGACCACTAGCACATTAGGTGAAACACAAACTGATAACCCATTACTAGTAAGAAGAAAACTTAAATCAAGTTTTATTAATAATACAAATACAGCAACCATTGCAGGTGAAGTTGTTGTAGAAAAACAAGCATTAAGCAAAGTACTAAAACCAAGAGCAGACAATTAATATGGACTATTTTTATGACGGTCAGGTACGTAGATACCTTGCACAATTTATTCAGATACTAAGCAACTTTGGATACAAAGATTCTAAAGGTAATATTGTGCAGGTTCCTGTTAGGTATGGAGATATGACCAGACAAGTTGGTCAAATACTTAAGAAGAATAGTGAGAATACTATCCCTAGTGCGCCATTTATTGCCTGCTATGTAAAAGAGTTAAATTTTGACCGAGATCGACTTCAAGATCCAACATTTATTAGTAAAATTAACATAAAAGAACGTGCTTTTGACGAAAATAATAATCAATATTTAAACACCCAAGGCAGCAACTACACCATTGAACGTATAATGCCAAGTCCGTTTAAACTAACATTATCAGCGGATATTTGGTCATCAAATACTGATCAAAAATTACAAATATGGGAACAATTGATTGTCTTTTTCAACCCTAGTTTTGAAATACAAACAACAGATAATTATGTTGACTGGACTAGTCTTAGTGTAGTTACATTAGATAATATTACATGGTCTAGTCGTCAAATACCCCAAGGAGCAACTGAAGATATTGATATAATGAATTTAACTTTTCATACGCCTATATGGATCACGCCTCCTGCTAAAGTTAAGAAATTGGGTGTTATTACTAAAATTATATCTAATATATTTTCTGAAACTGCACAAGGTGCGATTGCAGCCAAATATGATATTGAAGGAGCATCAAGTGTATTTGCAAATATATCTCCTGATACTACTATAACTGTTACCCCGGGTAATTTTAGTTTATTAGTATTAAACAATACTGCAAGATTAATAAATCCCAACGGACAAGGTGATAATATAGATGTAACATCTCCTAAAAATATTGCTTCTTGGTTAAAAATATTAGATTTATATCCTGGAAAATTTAGAGCAGGACTAAGTCAGTTAAGATTTGCACAAGCAGATAATAATGAAGTCGTAGCACATATTAGTCTTGATCCAAGTGATGACTTTGCCATGCGTTTAAACATAGATCCGGATACTATACCTAGTAATACTACAATTACTAGTATATACAATCCTGTTGGTAGAGGTAGTGTAGATGCTGTAATAAATCCAGACACATATAATCCTACTAGTGTTGCTGCGGGTACACGATATTTAATTTTAGAAGATATTAATCCTCTATTTGGTCAGCCAGGGTTTTTTGGTTCTATTGTATGGAAAAATATTGATCAATCAGACTTTCAAGCATTTGCTAATGATATAATAGAATGGAATGGCACCGCATGGAATATTATTTTCAGTTCAGCAACACATTCTGGGGTAATTTACATAACTAATTCATATACTAATACTCAATACAAATGGGAAAATAGTGCATGGAGTAAGAGTTATGAAGGTATATATGATCCTCAATTATGGCGTCTAATACTTTAAATCAAATTATTTGCAGTGGCGGTTTATTTCTAGCAAAAGATACTAAACGCTTTTTATTACTATCAAGAACACAGGCTAAAACAGCAGGTACTTGGGGATTTGTTGGCGGCAAAAAAGAACCCAACGATACTACTCCATTTGATGCCCTAAAACGAGAAATTGCAGAAGAGGTAGGAAAAACGCCCACAATTAGAAAAGTAATTCCGTTAGAATTATTTGTAAGTAATGATCAAAATTTTCAATATAACACATATGTATTACTTGTTGATCGAGAGTTTATTCCTGCATTAAATGACGAACATGCAGGATATGCTTGGTCAAGTTATGATCAATGGCCTAAACCTTTACATAGAGGTGTAAAGAATTCTTTTAGCAATAAAATTATTCAGGCTAAACTTGAATTATTATTAGATCTACTATAATTATATATAAGTTAGAACAAACGAAATTCGTTTTGTTCCAGGCGCTGGATATCTTTGTGCATGCCAATTCTGCTTAAACGTTACTGCTGTATGTTTTACACACGGAATAATATAACTGGTTAAAAAATTATCGGGCCATATTATAGTTTCGCCATCTACACAATCATTCAAATACATAATAAAATTATTATGTGGCCACTCGTGATCTAAGTGAGGAGCCGTATGTAGGTTACTGCTATGCCAAGTTAGATTTAAGTTTGCTCGAAATATATTTGTATATTTTATATTATTTTCAATAGTAAATCTATGAAATATTTCTAAAAACATTCTCCAATATATACTATAGTGATCATTCGGACGTTCAGTATGTTTTTCTGTTTCTAATTCAGCACGTTTTAATAATATATTACTTAAATATGGACCATTATAAAATTTTATATTATCACGTATTTCTATCGGAACTTCATTCTTTAGTGTTTCATCATCTCTTGGTATTTGACAGTCTTGCCAATACCACGGAAACTTTGGTCCAAAAATTAAATCATTAATAACTGTATCTTCAATGTCATGTACATACGCGGGTGCATGTATTACATTTGAATTTACTAAAAATGTCATATTAAATCTGGTCCAAATGCCCATGTACCTAAATGGCGCATTTCTTGACTGAGTACAGTATCAATTTTGATTGTACGTCCTGTATTTGAAATTTTTTGGCATAATATCATATCTTCACCTAAAAAATCATTTGATTGAGGACTCCATTGAAAATCAAACCAAGGTTTGGGTAATTCAGTAAATATTTCTGTTTTCATTAACATACAGCCCATGCCCACACCCTCAACAGGAACTAATCCATCATATATATCAAAATCTAAAGGATTTTCCCAGTCACCAATAGTTTCGTATGCTACACCTTTAGCCGGTAATTGACGGCGAATGTAGTTTGCTGCTACAATATCTTCCTCATGCATTAGTAATCGAACAGCAGTCGTAGCAGGAAATACCATATCACTATCTAACCATAAGGTATATTCTGCTCCTAGATCAACTGCCATAGTAGCAAGCCGTTCTCGTTGTGTAAGCAATATAGTACTAGCATCCATAAAGACATGAGTGTCTATATCATTCATAGTGTTAAACTTAACTAGTTCAACCAACGCCATAGCATGGGCAGAATGCAACGTATCCCTACATGGGATACAGACTGCTAATTTACCTTTTTTACTTGACCATTTACTTGTTGAAAATACTGATTTCTTTTTCATGCGCCTGCAACATCATTACTAAGTGTTTCACCTTTGATTGCCAATCCCTGAATAGCATTGATCAAATCTTGAGTACGTTTAGCACATAGTATAAAGTCATTAGGGCTGAGTTTGCAAGCAGTATTCATAGTTTCAAATGATAATTTTCCGCCAGTTAATACTTCAATTGCACTAACCTTTGCTAATTCTTCAATAAATGCATCTCGAGCATCGTTATCAGTTCTATTAATCAATACTTCAACATCGGTGTCTTCTATATCGTCTAATAGATCTAATAAAAAATCTAATTCTTGTTGAAGAGATGCAGATCTTTTTTTAATTGCTTGTAATTCTTGTATTCTTAATAAAAAATTTATTAGAATTTCTGGATTAGATAATCGATCATTCCATATAATGGTATCCAATTCCCATTTACTGGGTCCTGAGTTGATGCTGGATAATACATCTTTGATTTGTTCTTGTTTCATAGTTTATGCATAGGGTCCTATTTTTCCGCCGAATGTTGCTGCAAATTTAATTTGTGTGCCAGCAGTTTGATTAATAGTATATGTCGAATTACTACCTAATACAGAACTAAGTTTGATATTTTGCCCGCCGCCGGGTGCATCCGGAGCCACACCGGGGGTTTTATTTGTAAACACCCTATTAACTTGTCCAAATGATATTGGACTGCCTGTACCTGGTAACGCTGTTGCCATAATTTTCCTCTATCGGCCTCCTATTTATTGACCAGTTTTGCCAGGCTGGCCTGAATCTGGTCAATTTGCCTTTGCTGTGCCTTTATTGTTTCAATTAACAAAGGAACCATCTTCTCGTATTTAACTGCTTTGAAGCCATCTTCTCTAGTGGCTACAATTTCTGGTAAAATTGCTTCAACTTCTTGTGCTATGACTCCAATATCGTGTTTGCGTACAAAATATCCATCTTCTCCGCCGCGGCGTTCAATATGTTCATCAGTCCAATCAAAATATACTCCACGTATTTGCTCCAACATTTTGATAGGATCTTCAATAGGTGTAATATTTTCTTTTAATCTAGCATCAGAACTATAATATGCTGTAATTTCATTTGTTGCACGTATTTCACCTGTTGTACCACTTGGTGCTGTTCCTACTCCTAAGCTAATTGCTTGCAAACCACTAGCATTTAATATCATAGGATTGGTCATTGTTACCGCACTACCAACGGCTATTGCTTGACTTGCACCAACATACCAGTTATGCGTTCCACCTGCAATAGTGTATGCACCTCTACTTATCGATGATGCATAAGAACTTAAGAATGCTCCGGCAGCAGCGTTTGACGGATATACATAGCATCCCAATACAGGACCACCACTACTATATTCAGTTCCAAATGTAGTAAGAGCTCCTGCACCATACTTTCCTTGTAATAAAACGGTACCTGCTGTACTTACTGCTATGCCTGCTACTATACTTCCGCCCACACCGAATATATTTGACATCCCAGTGTTTGGATTTGAACTTAGATTAACACCGAGGAAACCAGTATTTGGATTAATTGTAAAACTACTCGTAGTATACTCCGCCATTGCAGTAGGGCTACTATTATTAGCACTGACAAATGTTGGATAGTATACAGCATTAGTTGTAGTTGCTACAGTATTAACCTGTGTTGCAGAACTAACAGCAGTTAATGCACCTACACTTATCCAGGTTGGTGGCAAATCACCATTACTTTGTAATATTTGATATTGTGATCCGTAGTTAGAAGTTCCATTAAAACTTATACCACCATTGGCGGTAATATATATACGATTAGGACCTAAATAATTGCTAAAGTATAGTCCTTTAGTTTGATTATTTTGTTTTATACCAATATTGCCGCTGCCGTCATATCCTACAAAACCAGGTTGGGCGTATGTGGGAGTAACTATTGCAATACCTGAATTTTCATGACCTTCAATTCTTATTTGACTTGCTAACCCACCTGTTTCGACAACGGTTAGTTTAGATACAGGACTAGTTGTTCCCAACCCCACAAATCCCGTACTAGCATTAAATCCAAATTGACCACTACTGGTTGTAGCAATGTAAGCTGTTTGTGCTGATCCAGCCGCACCTACTCCTACTACATATTCAAATGCCGAAACATTTGCCTGAACTGTAAGACCTCCTGGAGAAAGAGTAGAAGGGTTAATCCAGGTAGGAGCAGCACCTGTTCCGTTAGTTGATAATATCCATCCACTAGTAGACGCTGCTAAGAATGATGTAGTACCAGTACTAGATTGATAATGTATTGATTGAAGAGTGCCGCCTGCCAATGAAGTAGAATATCCGACATATAATGAAGTAGTAGATACCCAGGTTGCAGTACTAGTTGATGAACTAAAATTATATTGTAAAAGATTTCCATTACTACCTGTAGAAATAAATGCAGTTTTTCCGACACCTGATTGTATAGGTAATTGGCCGGT